>JAABUZ0100000056.1_pt1 | contig 251039 bp, 228 predicted proteins | sample 5562091 | NCBI WGS metagenome assembly JAABUZ01 (sample SAMN12813069, study PRJNA571459) | rock metagenome | isolation source: Antarctica rocks | place: Antarctica: Victoria Land, Linnaeus Terrace sud | collected 2015-12-21
CCCAGCCTTCCGATGCAACAATGTTGTTTTAAGCGTACCCTACCCCCCAAAAGTTTGCAAGGAATCGAGGAAAGGTTAGCCAGTTTGGACTGCTCAACGGCGTGAAGTCATTGGTGAGGTGGTCTCTGGTGTAAGAGCTTAAACAGTAGACAAATAAAAGCGCCAGGATTGTACGCGTACAATCCTGGCGCTTTTATTTGTCTACTGTTGCAACCCGCTTACGACGCGGGCATATTTTTCAGCGAGGGCCTCGGCTTGCTCGTTTGAGACAGACTCGGCGAAGACGTGGAACAGTGGACTGTCGGCGTCTGGTAAGACCAGCACCCACTCTTTACCAAGGTCGATCTTGATACCATCTATTGGCTTCGTACGATGCTCACGATACTGCTCACTCAGAATACGCATTACCTTACCCTTGTGTTCCCAGGGACAGGTTACGTTCGTGCTGCTCATGTAGTAGGTGGGCAAATCATCTACTACTTCTGAGAGCTTCATCTGGAAGGTCGCAAGTAGTTCCAGGAGTTTGACGATAGCAAGCATACCATCAAAGGCTGGCTGAAGTTCAGGGAAGACAAAGCGCCCTCTGCCATCGCCTGCAAGTATCACACCTTCGCGTCCTGCCGCCGTCATCAGCGCACTCGGCACCACCTTCGTGTGCTGAATATATCCATCGTAGCGTTTCGCGATGTGCTGTAATGCGCTTGGGGCCGTTACGGGGGCCGCAACTGTTCCGCCAGAATGCTGTCGCAGGAACAGGCTAGCCATTACTGCTAACAGCTTCATGCCATCCAGGACGCGTCCGCGATCATCGACCACCGAGATACGCTCGGCCCCCGGATCAATACGGATACCCATGTCTGTATTCAACGCGGAACTGATGGTTGCCAGGCGCTGCATATCCTTGTTTATCTCATCCAATGAGCGGGACGCGGGTGCCTCATCACTACTGGTGTTGAGGACGATCACCTCGCACCCAAGGTCTTTGAAAATGTCTGGCAGCATTTGCGTCGCACTACTATGCGCGTAGTCAACCACGAGTTGATACTTGCGATTGCGCACGACATTGTAGTCAACCACCTTCTTAAAGCCTTCGAGGTAGAGACCAACCACATCAGAGTCTTTGAGCACCTCAATCACACCGATTTCGTCCACGTAGACACGACGGTAGTCTTCACGGAAGAAGAGGTTCTCGATCTTTCGCTCGGTCGTTTTGTTGATGTCCAGCCCATACTGATCGAAGAACTTAATGTCAACGACTCGCTGGTCAAAGGGCGATACACGCACATGCACCCCACCAACCGACTCAGAATTACGAATGTAATAGCGTGCGATAGGCATAGGCACCTGATTGATATCGTGAACGTTGATACCCGCCGATGGCAGACCTGCGTTGATGCCGCGCTTAATCATGCGTGAAGTACGATATGGATCACGGTTGAGGCTGACAACAGAGCCTTTCGGCAGAATGGCACCATATGCCGCTCCGAGCTTGGTGGCAAACTCCGGCGTGAGATCAACATTAACCAGTCCAGTTACGCCGTAGCGACTAAACAGGCCACGTCGTCCCTGCGCGCCCCAGATGATGCTGGTATTGATGACGGCTCCCGCCTCAATCTCTTTATCAGGCCATATCTTGATGTTGGGCTGAATGATAGCCCCCTCTTGAATGGTCGAATTGTCACCAATCACTGACCCTTCAAACATGACCGCTTTGCTCTTAATACTGGTCGAGGAGCCGACGAGGGCACCGCGCAACTCCGAGCGCTCTCCGATGTAGGAGCTGTTCCAGACAACACTGCGATCTACCTGCGCTCGCTCATCAACGATGGAATAACGTCCAATCGCACTTGGACCATGAATGATCGCCCCCGGTCGTACCTTGCAGTCACGACCCAGATAAATGGGCCCATACAGTTGAGCATCATCGGCGATTTCGACACCCTCCTCACACCAGATATTGCTCCCAATATTTTTGGCCGGAATTTCAACCTCGACATGCCCCTGCAATGCGTCAGCGTTAGCACGCATGTACTCGCTCAGATTGCCGACATCGCACCAGTAGCCGCTGGAAGCAACATAGCCGTAGATGGGGTCGCCCTGCTTGAGCATCATCGGAAAGAGTTCCTGGCTGAAATCAAACTGCTTGTTCTTTTCAAAGTAGGAGAAAATCTTTGGATCAAGCATGTAGATACCCGTGTTAATGGTATCGCTAAAGACCTCACCCCAGCTTGGCTTCTCCAGAAACTGCGTAATATGCCCTTCCTCGTTGGTGATAATAACCCCATATTCCAGAGGGTTGTGTACGTGCGCGAGGAGAAGTGTCGCTAGTGATTTTTTCTCGTTATGATATTTGATGAGTTCAGTTACATCGTAGTCAGTTAGCGCATCACCACTGATGACAAGAAAGGGCTCGGTTAACTGCTCTTCCGCGTTCTTGACGCTGCCCGCTGTTCCCAACGGCACATCTTCACGCGAGTATGTAATACGCATGCCCAGTTGTGAGCCATTACCAAAATAATCTTCGATATTATTTGCTAGATATTGAACAGTTACAACAACTTCAGTAATACCATGACGCTTCAACAGGTTAAGGATGTGCTCCATCACTGGTTTGCCCGCAATGGGAACCATTGGTTTCGGTCGCCGAATCGTCAATGGTCGTAGCCTCGATCCTTCCCCTCCTGCCATAACAACCGCTTTCATTTAGAGGCCCCTCCTTCGGTGTGAGAAACGACCTTCATGGTCGTTCGCTTGTTTGTATAAATACAAGAACGGCGTAGCAATGCCACGCCGTCCCATCTGCTCCGCTATCTACATTGTACAACACTACAGAAGAGGGTCGCAAGAGCGAAAAGGCCATAGTAAAGCAGAATAGAGCAGGACCGCTGCCCTGCTCTATTCTGCTTTACTATGGCAAACCTACCAATCGCTTAAACGACCGTGCTCAACGAGCCAGCGCACAAACCGATGATAGTTCGTCTCTTCTGTCGCCATCCTCTCCTCATACTCCTCCTGGAGTTGAATAAGTCGGCGAGCCTCTTCAACGCTAAAACCCTCATCCAGGAGGGCGTCGATGAGCAGATCAGTGTATTGTTGCTGCATATGCAAAGTCCTCCTTCCTTCTGTCTACGCTTACCTAATACCGATACATACAAGGACAATACGCTGGTACGTCCCATGAAATCCGTCATTGGATGATATTGTTATCTCTCCGCTTTCTTCCGCTCGGACATCTAGATACAATAAACCGGACCTCTACGATGGTCCTCGCGTGGTCTGCGAACAAAGATGACAAGAATGTGGAGCGCGATAGCAAATGCCTACCCCTAAAACACAACCACACTACCATGATGAATGCTACTATATATAATATAGCGCATCCGGAAACCTCTTTGCCAGGGTTACCTATTTCTCTTCTGCGAAATACGTAAAAAAGATAGGAAAGAAATGCGCATTTCGGATATCTATGATGATCTGTCTTCGGCTACGCCGTGTCGAACTTCATAGAAGTCATATGTAAAGACAAAATGTGTATGGTTACTTTGAAGAGAAGGCTTGTTGTATCCACTCATCGAGAGTCTGCGATGGATGATAGCGTATAACCTGCTCATCCTGTGTAGGAGGTTCAAAATTCATCACAACATGTGCAAAATCTTCATCACGCACATCATAACGCTGATGTGTAATCCTGTTGTCCTGCCAGCGCTTTCTTGCTTCTGACTCAGAAATGTCAAGGTAAATGACCCGCGAGACCGCTCCTCGTTTCGTAGCAATGCTCCGCAAGGAATCTCTTTGTGCTTTCGTAAAGTTGACAGCATCGAAGAGAACAGATTGTCCTGCTTTCAGCAAATCATCGAGTTGTCTATACGACTCAGCATAGGTTCTTTCCCATTCTTCTGCTGAGATAGGCTCTCCATGCAATCCAACTCCTTTAGCATCATTGATTACATCCATATCAACACGAGCAAAGCCCAAACGCCGCTCCAATCCTTTCGCAAGCGTTGTTTTGCCAGCAAAAGACAGGCCGCATAGAATATATAAATAGTTTGCTTTCACGATATCTTCCCTTGGTTAGCCACGCTGTAAATCGGAGTTGATCAGAAAGTGATACATAGCTCTCACCTGAAGACCCTCTGGCACCGCATCATTCCTCGACCTAAATGCTCTTCTGTGACGGATTTGTTATGTATTGCAGCTATGCTTTCTGAGTAAATTTTCAGAAAAGGCTTGACAAGTATTCAAATCCATTGTACAATTCCATCATCGAAAGGAGGTGGTGTGTAATGGATCAAAGTAGTCGCTGCACGGGCAGCGTGGTAGATTCTCACACCTTCCAGACGAGAGGGGTTACACTTTAGTAGACCTTCTCGCTGTGCCTGACAACTAAGTCAGGTGAGGGTTGAAATCAACACTGGTAGGTAGTGTGATCACTCCTGCTTGTGCAGCACACCCAGGGCGATGACGAAAAACTTTGCCATTGCCCTGGGAATTTTTATACATATTTGGGGTTTGTCTATGCCTTTAGTGCATACTTAATGCATACATACATGCATACTTCCCCCGAATATGCATACGGGACATGCATTCCGATATCCAAAGATATGCACTTGCCTTTTATATATCAATACATCGTCTTCATCTCATGAAGTCTCTCGCCGAGATACGAGTGGAAAAGTGGGAGAGCGAGGAAGAGCGGACGTGATCCAGGCTACGGCTCTTAATATCGAGACATTGCAACGACAATTGGATACTCAGGTCTTTGGGACCGGAGAACGATTGACATACGTACCAATTGTGGACTCAACGAATGCGCTGGCAATGAAACTGGCTCTACATGAAACCTCAGAGGAAGGGGTGGTGGTACTTACCGACAGTCAGACAGCAGGCAAGGGCAGGCTAGGACGGAAGTGGGTTGATGCATTCGGCTATAACGTTCTTTCGTCTACTCTACTCAAACCACTGTTCCCTCCTTACTTGTTAGTTATGATTGCATCTCTGGCGATTGTTGACACGATTGACGAGGTATGTAAAATTGTCGCAGCTATCAAATGGCCCAATGATGTTCTCATCGAGAACCGCAAAGTTGCAGGTATCTTGATCGAGACCAGTCATGATCGCACAGGTCGCACAATTGCGATTATGGGCATCGGAGTGAACATCTACACATACCCCACGCTGACAGCGGAAGAGCAAGCGATAGCACACAAGGCGATAACCCTTGAGATGGCATGCGGACATCGAGTAAGCCGAGAGACCTTCATCGCTCGGTTACTGAAACATATTGAAACGTCCTATACCGCTCTACAGCAAGAAGCCGTAGACCCGATCATATCAGCCTACCGTAAGGGCCTGGGGCCTACCTCTCGACTGATACGAGAAAGGTGGCGTGATCGGCTAGCAACACTAGGTCGCTCTATAGAGGTGCGACAGGGAGATACCGTAATAAGTGGTATCGCGGAGGAGGTGGATGACAATGGAGAGCTGTTACTCCGTCGTCATTCAGGGGAGCGTGTCAGTATTACCTGGGGGGATATTGGGTATCCCACCGAGTAGATGACAGAGAACACAAAGTATTGCGGTTCCAAACCGCATAAACGAGGGGAAACAGAATATGGAGACACCGGACGTATTCCTCACAGACGATGGAAGACAGCAAGCACTCAGCCAACTAGAGTTTCTGCGCACGACCAAGAGGGCAGAGGTTGCCCAATATTTGCATGAAGCGAAAGAATCAGGCGATGTAATCGACAATGCCGCCTACGAGGATGCAAAAAACGAGCAGGCACGCCTTGAAGGGCGCATCTATGAACTAGAGCAGTTGCTGGCAAGGGCCAAGCTGATTGACCGCTTACTCAGAGACGAAGTTTCGCTTGGCTCGGTCATCCGCCTTACTGCCAGCGACGACCGTGAATATCACTACACCATTGTCGGTGCGTTCGAGGCAGACCCACGAGCCGGACGTATTTCAAACGAATCGCCAGTAGGGAAGGCACTACTAGGCCACAAGGTAGGCGATCGGGTGATTGTCTCAACGCCTGGCGGAGTGAAGGAGTACACTATTCTCTCTATCGCGTAACTCACACCTATCACCGAAGTAGCAGCGAACTGACCTGTGACCCTTTTTAAAGAAGAGGTCACAGGTCAGTTTTTTTCTGTCTACCCAGTAAACGAAAACGATGTTACAATAGCGCACACAGGTGGTTTACCAGGGATGGGAACCAGGGCGACCGCAAGGGTACGCCCCTACCATGATACGAAGTCACCGCTACCATGCCGTTATGGTAGGGGCGTACCCTTGCGGTCGCCCTGGTTGGTCGCCTAGCCGCATTGTGCGGGAGGAAAAAGAGGAAATTTATGCCAGATGAACGGGAAACACGCTTACAACGCCTACATACATTGCGGGAACAGGGTATCGATCCCTATCCCACGACAGTAGAGCGAACTCATACTATTGCTGAGATATTAGAACACTTCGATGAATTCAAGGAAAAGGGCACAGAAGGCTCCTACACTATCGTAGGGCGTATTCGCTTGATGCGCGACATGGGTAAGTCCGCCTTTGTCAATATCGAGGATGGAACTGGAAATATCCAGGTTTACTTCCGCATAAATGATTTGGGTGAGGATGCGTACAAAGCAATTAAGTTACTGGACCTTGGCGACTTCATACAGGTCAGTGGCTTTCTCTTCCTGACGCGTACAGGAGAGCGAACGCTGCATGTGATGAATTACCGCATTCTCTCAAAGGGGCTGCGTCCACTCCCCGAGAAGTATCATGGATTAGAGGACAAGGAGACACGACAGCGCAAGAGGTATCTTGACCTGATCGCTAATGGGGATGAAGCCAGGCAAGTATTCGTCACGCGAAGCCGCACGATTAGCGCATTGCGTCGCTACCTGGATACACATGGCTTTATTGAGGTCGAGACTCCTGTCCTACAGCCACTTTATGGTGGCGCGACGGCACGCCCATTTGTTACTCATCATAATGCTTTAGATCGCGTCTTGTTTATGCGTATCGCAGTTGAACTATATCTCAAGCGTTTAATCGTAGCTGGGTTTGAGCGGGTCTATGAAATCGGGCGCATCTTTCGTAATGAAGGTATTGATCGCAGCCATAATCCTGAATTTACTATGTTAGAATTTTACCAGGCATATGCGGATTATCAACAGATGATGCAAGTGGTCGAAGAGATGGTAGCCTTTGCCGCGCAAGAGGTCAAGGGGTCACCCCGTGTCACATACCAGGGCACGGAGATCGATCTGACTCCCCCGTGGCCCCGCTATCGCTTACTTGATGCACTTGAAGAGTTTACAGGTATTGATGTGAACCGTTTTCCTGACAAGGACAGTCTCGCGACAGAGATGCGCGCCAAAGGCTACGAGTCAGATCCAAAGCTGGGATGGGGCCGCCTTGTTGACGACCTCAAGGGAGAGATGTTCCGTAAAGGGATACCAGCGCTGCGTCAGGCATTGTTTCTGACCGACTATCCCCTGGATGTATCACCGCTCGCGAAGCAGCACCGTGAGATACCAGGGCTTGTCGAGCGTTTCCAGCCGTTTATCGGTGGGCTAGAGTGTGGCAACGCATTCACCGAGTTGAACGACCCACTCGACCAGCGTAGACGCTTCGAGGACCAGGCACGCCAACGCGCACAGGGCGACGAAGAGGCCCAGGTACTCGACGAAGACTTCCTGGAAGCAATGGAGACAGGTATGCCTCCCACTGGCGGCGTCGGCATCGGCGTGGACCGCCTTGTGATGTTGATGGCAGACCAGGACTCCATTCGAGACGTGATTCTCTTCCCCACAATGCGCAAGTCTGTGGAGGAACAATAGAGATAATGCACAAAGGTTATTCCGCAGGCGTGCGAGAAGTCGCACGCCTGCGGAATAACCTTTGTGCATTATCTCTACACAGCCAGAGCTACAATTCCCAACACCATCACGCATACAGCCAGAATGCGCTGCTTTGCGTTTCCCTCGGCAAGCAAACGTGTCCCCATGATAGTGCCAATCAGAACACTTGACTCTCTTAGCGGCGCGACATAGCTTACTGGCGCGAATGTCAACGCGCTAAGCACGAGGAAATATGAGGCGGGACTGAGCAAAGCAATACCACCTACCTCAAGACGATGAGCCCTCCACTCCGTACGCACGCTGCTCCAATGCCGTAGTGCATAGGGAGTAAGTAGTATTGTATCAACCAGAATCGAACCGTAGAAAAACAGAATAGGCTGTATCAGGAATGTACTTACAGCTTGCTTATCCCACAAAGTATAGGTGGCGATCAAGACCCCAACAAGTATTCCATACGTTACAGCCCTGCTAGCACCTGCCCTCGTAAAAATGCGTGGCCCACCCGCGATCAGAAACACCCCTGTCACGATAAGCACCACTCCGGTGATGGCGATGAGCGTAGGACGCTCTCCCAAAAACACAATCGCCGCTGTCGTGGAGAGTAACGGACCCGTACCGCGCGCCAGTGGATAAATCAGAGACAGATCCCCGACACGGTAGCCACGCTGCAAAAAGAGAAAGTAACCGAGGTGAATGAGCCCACTTCCAAGTATGAAACCGATCTGCACAGGACTGAGATCAATATGTTGAAGAATAACAATTGCAACAACAAGCGGCGCATAGAGAATGGCCGAGATGACATCGTACAACCATACAAGGGGTGCCCCGCCTTCTGTACGCTTGGCAAGCAAATTCCAGGTAGCATGTAGGAAAGCGGAAACAAAGACGAGTACGAGCGCGAAGTTATTCATAAACCACCTCCAGGATAACAAAAAAGGATAGTAAAGAAGCGCGTAAATACGCCTCAACCTATCCCCTCTGGCTTTTTACTCCTCAAGGTGTTTGCCGCACTCTGGGCTTTCTATAGCGCTTGGTCCAGTCCTGACTTTTAGCAGCGGAACCCTAGCCACATACAGGTTGGTTTTACATATATATACTCACTCCTAGGTGCAGTTGTCAAGCAAAGTCTAGGGCACATGTCCCCCAGACATGTTGCCGCACAAGGGGATGCCCCTCCCAGACACGGTGAGGCCATCTGTCATCGTTGTCTGGGAGGGGCATCCCCTTGCGGGTGCCCTTGTCAGTTCCCACTACTTTTCAATTGCCCTGGGCTTGGAGGTTGGACCTTGCCTTCCTCTTCAGCTTGTAGTATCCTGTCCATGTCTCGACAATCATGAGACATAGCCGCTGGGCAAGCGGTGTGAGCCTGCGGAGTACGGTAAGACGGGGACAGGTGAAAGCCTGACTTCGCACATCACGATGAAACAGGAAGCCCTCCTTGTGAGGCGAGGAATCCCCTGCATTCGGGCATGAGGAGGATGTCAAGAAAAGGAAGGTGCAACAATGGGTGAGAAGGACCTGGAGAAGCAGAGTGCCACAAAGAGCTTTGGGCGAAGAGCTTTTCTCCAACAAAGTGCGCTGGCCGCCGCTGGTGCTGCTCTGACGGAGGTGGTGACGAGCCCCATCTCTATGGCTAAAGATCTCAACGATCCGTTCTTACATTTGGAGGAGGCAACAATCGTCGAATTGCAGGCAGCAATGGCTTCAGGAAAGCTGACAGCACGTCGGCTTACAGAGATGTACATTGACCGCATCCACGCACTCGACCAGCACGGCCCCCACATTAACTCCATCCTGCAGATCAACCCTAATGCTATCGAGATTGCAGAAGCACTCGATAGGGAGCGTAAAGCTAAAGGACCACGTGGCCCCCTGCATGGTATTCCCCTTCTCCTCAAAGACAATATCGCAACAGCAGATCGCATGCAGACGACTGCGGGCTCGCTTGCCCTGCTAGGATCGCGCGTACCTCGTGATGCCTTTGTCGCAAGCAGACTTCGCAAGGCGGGAGTAGTTCTCCTGGGCAAAACGAATCTCAGCGAGTGGGCAAACTTCCGGTCAACTGCCGCATCCAGCGGGTGGAGCGGTCGTGGAGGACAATGCCACAACCCGTATGTCCTGAATCGCACTCCTTGTGGCTCAAGCTCAGGCTCAGCAGCAGCGGTTGCGGCAAACCTGGCGGCAACGTCGTTGGGAACCGAGACAGATGGTTCGATTCTTTGCCCATCGTCATCGAACGATGTCGTCGGGATCAAGCCAACGGTTGGTCTCACGAGTCGAGCAGGAGTTATTCCTATCGCGCATAGCCAGGATACCGTCGGTCCGTTCGGGCGCACGGTTGCTGATGCTGCCGCCGTGCTCGGTGCTCTCACTGGTGTTGACCCGCGTGATCCCGCTACCCAGGCGAGCGCGGGGAAGTCTTATACCGACTATACTCGCTTCCTGGACCCTCATGCTCTGCGTGGAGCACGCATTGGAGTCGCTCGTCAGGTCTATTTCGGCTACAGTGCCAGCACAGATGCGATAGCGAACGCTGCCATAGAACGGATGCGCGAACTTGGGGCGGTGATCGTTGACCCTGCGGATATCCCAACAGCGCAACAAATGGCGTCGTCCCACTCTGAAACCACCGTGCTTCTATTTGAGTTCAAATCTGATGTCAACAAGTATCTGGCCGAGTTGGTAAGTTCTCCTGTTCGCACGCTTGCCGACCTCATTGCGTTCAATAATGCCCACGCCAGGCAAGAAATGCCCTACTTCGGTCAAGAACTTTTCCTGCAAGCACAGGCAACCACCTCGCTCAGCGACCCTGCTTATCTCAAGGCGCTTGCTGAAGACCATCGCCTCTCGCGGCAAGAAGGCATTGACGCGGTCATGGACAAGCACCACCTGGATGCGTTGGTGATGCCTACCAGCCCTCCACCCTGGGTCATTGACCTGATCGATGGAGACCATGATCTGGGTGGAAGTTCACAACCTGCTGCCCTCGCTGGTTATCCAGCTATTAATGTCCCCGCAGGCTACGTCTATGGACTTCCCGTCGGCATAACCTTCATGGGACGAGCTTTTAGCGAGCCAACCCTCATTAAACTCGCCTATGCCTTCGAGCAGGGCATGAAAGTTCGTCGCCCACCAAAGTATCTGCCCACCACACCCTAAAGTGTAGCTTGTATCATGACCAGCTTTTTAACTGACACAAGTAGTACATCGGATATGAGTGGCACGACACAATGTGTCGTGCCCACCAGGTTTACCTTTTTCATGCAGTACTGAGAAACAAAACTTGTAGTTATAAAGCTTGCGCTAATATCATCTTCAGGTTATGCTTGTAAAATAATTGTTGTGGTTACCGGAGCAGATGTTGTGAATGTAGTTGTACATCAATATCAACGCACGTTACAACATGCGCTTGATATTCTTTTCCCTCCCCGCTGTATTGCATGCAAGCGCTCTGGCTCTGTGCTCTGTTCTTCTTGTCTAGCTGCAATGCAACCATTAGCACCCTTACCTTACAAGCAGCATCCTCACCATATGAGTGGTCTCCACGCGGTAAATATGTACGAGGGATCACTCCGCTCATGTATTCATGCATTGAAATATGAAGGGGTGACGCGACTAGCGGAACCACTCGGTACCTTGCTCGCACAAGCATACCTGAATTACGGTATGCGCGCTGATATGATGGTGTCCGTCCCGTTGCATAGCGAACGTCAACGAAAACGCGGCTATAATCATGCTCAACTGTTAGCGAGTGTATGCGCATCTCGCGTGAACGTGCCACTGCGAGACGATGTGCTGGTGCGCTCTCGTGCAACCGCCGCACAGGTAGGTCTGAGGGCCTACGAGCGGCAGCAAAATGTGCAGGGAGCATTTCTTGCTACACCTACAACCAGAGAGGTCTACGGGCGTAGAATTATTATAATTGATGATGTCTGTACGACTGGTGCAACGCTAGAGGCGTGTGCCACAGCACTCTTTAATGCGGGTGCGTACTCCGTATGGGGATTGGTCCTCGCTCGTTCCGCTGTGTGATCGAGCATCATTAGTTACAGCATTTATAAAAGACATTCTGCAAGAGGTCGATAGACGAGTGTGCTATAATAAATCACACAAGATTTAAGTATCGAACACGAGGTAACATTTCATGAGTACAGATAAGCATACATACGTATATGCTTACTCCAAGATAGTAAAGGAGCATATATATTGCTTGTACTCACGGTAGTAGTAGAGGAAATCCTCAATGACAAGTAGTGGAAAATGGCTTAGAACGAGCTTTTTCTGGCTCCTGATCACACTGATCGTTGTCGGAGTCATCATCTTCATTTTCCGCCCACAGTCCGACACAAAATCGGTCAACGTATCCACCGTATTGAGCGACATCAAGTCAGACATTAATAAGAATCAACAAGATACGCTTAATGTTACAAGTAATACCATCACGCTTACCAGGGGCAAGTCCTCGGACGCGCCCAAAGAGGCGGCGACAGTCAACAATAGCTTCGACATCACGAAGGTCTTGAAGGACAATGCTATTGATTACTCCAATAACGGCTTATTGATCCTTCAGTACGACTCTCCGAATCCAGTCTGGGGCTGGCTTGCCGCATTTGGCGGAATCCTTCCCATTCTGCTTTTTGGTGGGCTGCTGATCTTTATGATGCGCCAGGCGCAGGGAACAAACAATCAGGCAATGTCGTTTGGGAAGAGCCGAGCGCGTATCTTCGTGGGCAACAAGACGACAGTTACCTTTGCCGACGTTGCGGGAGTAGAGGAGGCGAAGCAGGAACTGCAAGAGATTGTCGAGTTCCTTAAGTATCCTGAAAAGTTTGCGGCTCTTGGCGCGCGCATTCCCAAAGGTCTCCTCCTGGTGGGTCCTCCTGGAACAGGTAAAACGCTCATCTCGCGTGCGGTAGCAGGCGAAGCTGGCGTGCCATTCTTTAGCATTAGCGGCTCAGAGTTCGTAGAGATGTTCGTCGGTGTCGGGGCAAGCCGTGTACGCGATCTGTTCGATCAAGCAAAACGTAATAGCCCATGTATTGTCTTTGTTGATGAGATTGACGCGGTTGGTCGCCAGCGCGGTGCAGGTCTCGGAGGCTCTCATGATGAGCGCGAACAGACTCTCAATCAGATTCTGGTAGAGATGGATGGCTTCGACACCAACACAAATGTGATCGTGATTGCCGCAACGAACCGACCCGATGTGCTTGATCCCGCCCTGCTCCGCCCTGGTCGCTTTGATCGACAGGTGGTGCTTGATCGTCCTGATATCCGTGGTCGTGTCGCTATTCTTCAAGTACATGCGAAGGGTAAACCATTAGACCCAAATATTACCCTGGATACGCTGGCAAAACAGACGCCAGGGTTTTCCGGTGCCGATCTCTCGAACGTGCTGAACGAGGCCGCAATCCTGGCAGCACGACGCGGTAAACGTAGAATTGGAATGAGCGAGCTAGAAGAGGCCGTTGACCGCGTGGTGGCGGGTCCTGCACGTAAGAGTCGCATCATTAGCGAGCGAGAGAAGGCAATCACGGCGTACCATGAGGTAGGTCATGCGCTGGTAGCGCGTATGTTGCCCAATACCGATCCTGTACATAAGATATCGATTGTGGCACGTGGTCAGGCTGGTGGTTTTACCATGCTACTTCCCACCGAGGATCGCTATCTATGGAGCAAGCCTCAGTTCGAGGATACACTGGCGTATGCGCTCGGTGGTCATGTCGCGGAACAGATTATCTTCGGAGAGGTTACAACGGGAGCCTCAAATGATATTGAGCGGGTGACAAAGGTTGCGCGTTCAATGGTCACAGAGTATGGTATGAGCAGTCGTATCGGTCCCATAGCATTAGGTCATAAAGATGAACTGGTGTTTTTAGGTCGTGACTTCGGTGAGCAGCGCAATTACAGTGAACAGACGGCACGCGAGGTGGATGAGGAGATTCGGCGCATCGTCCAGGAGGCGTTTGACAAGGCATATAACATTCTTATACAAAACAAGACGCGCCTGATTATAATTAGTGAACGTTTGATTGCGGAGGAGACCTTAGAGGGACCACACTTCGAGTCACTCTTCAACCAGCAGGTAAGCGATGAGCAGTACGACTCGCCTTCAGTTCTGGCAGGTATGCCGGGTGTAAGTGCGAATGGCAATACCGAGCAAAAGAGCCTGCCTCGCTCCGCAGCATCTTATCCGATGCCCAAGCAGTTGCAACCGCCGTATAATAGCGAGGCAAGTGCATAAGGGTTCGTACTGGCTTATAACAAGCCACGCGGGAAGGCGGTAGGGCAAAACATCCTACCGCCTTCCCGCATGATTGCATAACGGAGATGGGGCTGATCATCGGAGTGATCCTGCTTGATCTTGGTACTCAGGGCGCTCACATCTCAAACCAGGCGCGCGTCTACAGCCTGCATCCCGAAGCACGCAGCCGCCTGAACACGGTCTACATGGTCTCCTACTTTATAGGCGGTTCACTCGGCTCCCTGTTAGGTGCATACGGTTGGAGCATAGGCCGCTGGGCTGATGTCTGTGCTATGGGTACGCTGCTGCTAGTTGCCGCACTCGCAATATACGTCGTGGGAAGCCGACGCAAGGTGCAGGCAGCTTAGTTATTAGAATGACAAATTGCTACGTTAAAACTGCAAATACTCTTGTACTGCTCACTATGATGCATCGTTGGTTTCATCTGATAGGGTGATTTCATTGAGCACTATCACAGTCAGAGCGGAAAGGCGGCGAAAGGTACTATCATTAGTGACAAAGAGGATACAATCATTCACTAACGCAGTCGCTGCATGAATAGCATCTGGCGTTTTGAGATTCATCGTTGTTCTCAATTTAGCAGCCTCTTCCAATACGGTCAGCGTAATAGGTAACATCTGTACATCGGGAGAGTGTCGTAACACTGTGCGGAACATGGTGGCAGTGGTAACATCGCCTTCTTTGAGGGGCTTAATTAGAACTTCAAGGAGAGTCAGTTCACTAGTAACGACCGTAAATTGCCCGTTGCTTACAGCTTGCCACAAGATATCGAGAACCGCTCGATAAGGATCAATTCGTTCGATGCTGTAGATGAAGCTATTTGTGTCTAGGTAAACTGTACCACTTGTGGGCAGTGTTAGCGTTCCCACGAATCACGCTCCTCGCACAGGTAGGCATCCACTTCTTCAACACTCTGAAAAAGTTGATGACCGGGTAGCGTATTGAGAATATCAATGACATGACGTTGCTCGACTGGCTCGTTGTCTTCGACTCTTACAACAACCGTTGCATGTTGCCCCGCAATCAGTTCTGGTGCACTAATTTCAATCTTGCCTCCAGGCAAAACAATGGTTTTCAAGCGTACTTCAGTTGCCATATAACTTCCTCCATCGTTCTTTAGTATATTGGCAGAGTTAGTTGTCTATTCCTTACTACACTATATCATGTATCCTTAGCAAGGCACTGTCAACGTACTGGGAAAATTATAAGAGGAAGTGTTCCTTGGTCCCTCGCGAAGATTTTTTAGGAGAACCTCCTCATTGTCTCTACAGGGGATTGTCTACTAAGGCTCATACATTGTACAATGGAGCCAGCAAAGAGTTTCTGGTTCTCAGTCGGGCGATAAATAGAGTCGCTTCTAGCTTCCTTCTCGCATCCATGCCATATATGTGGGAAGGAAAATACTATCGGGAACCGGAAATTTTCCGCTAGCAGGAGGTGTCTTCCTTTGTCTGAACTATTTCGCGAAGTTGAGAACTGTGTTACTGCTCCCCAGGGCTTCCGCGCCGGTATAGTGGCTTGTGGTATCAAGTCGGATGGCTCAATACCAGACCTGGCTATTTTAGCCTCTGCTATTCCCTGTGTCGCCGTTGGCACCTTTACAACAAGCAGCACACGCGCTGCTCCTGTCCTGGTTTGTCAGGAACGCTTGAAGAGTGGCAAGGCACAAGCAGTAATCGTGAATAGTGGCAATGCCAACTGCGCGACCGGCGATCTCGGCTTAATGAATGCCTATCGCATGAGCGAGTTTACCGCCGCCCTTCTTGGAATAGAAAACGAACTGGTCCTCTGCTCCTCCACAGGTATCATTGGTCGCCAGTTGCCTATTGAGAAGATTCAGGCAGGTGTTAGCAAGATCGAACTGAGAAATGATCAGGGCGACGCCTTCTCTGAGGCAATTTTGACGACAGATACGCGCCCCAAACGGATAGCTTTAGAGTTCCAGATTGATGGGCGTACCGTACGCCTGGGTGGAGTCACAAAGGGCGCGGGGATGATCTATCCCAATATGGCGACAATGCTCTGCTATCTGACAACGGATGCCGCTCTCGACCACGAATGGATGCAGACAGAGGTACGGGCAGCCGTTGATGATACCTTCAACATGATTTCAATGGATGGCGACATGTCCACCAACGATACCTGCATCCTCTTTGCTAATGGCCTCGCTGGAAATACACCCGTCAACGCGCAGCATCCAGAGGCGAATACTTTCCGTGAAGCGTTACGACACATTATGGTATATCTGGCACGTGAGATGGCGCGTGATGGCGAGGGTGCGACCAGGTTGATGACAGTACACCTGCGAGGCGCACGCAACAAAGCCGATGCAGTTAAAGCCGCAAGAGCAATCACGCTTTCTCCTCTATGGCAATGTGCGCTGGCAGGTGGTGATCCCAATTGGGGTCGTATCGCGGCAGCATTGGGAGCAAGCGGTTGCGAGTTGCAGCAGAACAAATATGATATTTCTCTCGGGAATGTACAGGTGACAAAGCAGGGCATGGCAGCACAATACGATCAAAATGAGGCACGCGCGGCTGTGGCTGCTAGTGAAGTAGTCATCACCATTGATTTGCATCTCGGCGAGGGTCAGGCAACGGCATGGGGCTGTGATCTGACTCATGGCTACATCGACGAGAACACGCTTTACACGCGGTAGTCAGTATAAAACAGGCGGTACACCATGTCCGCACAAGGAGAATTTGCCATGACAACCATAGAGACGAACACTCGTGACTGGGTCGCGCTTGAGCATCAGTATTACCAGGGAACATTCAAGCGACAACCACTCACACTTGTGCGTGGCGAGGGTACACGTGTATGGGACAGCGACGGGAAGGTGTACCTTGATTTCGTGGCGGGTATCGCGGTAAATGTCCTGGGGCACTGCCATCCAGAAATCGTGAAAGCAGTTCAGCACCAGGTGACGCAGCTTGTTCACATCTCGAACCTGTATTACAACACACGCCAAATAGAGTTAGCAGAGCTGCTTGGCATACAGAGCAAGGGAATGCGCTCATTCTTCTCGAACAGCGGAGCCGAGGCAAACGAAGGAGCGATTAAGCTGGCCCGTAAGTATGGGCGTCTGCATCGCAACGATGCCTACGAGATTATCAGCATGGAGCGCAGCTTCCACGGACGTACGCTTGCAACAACGGCGGCCACCGGTCAAGCCTCCTATCAGGCATCCTGGGCACCGCTACCCGATGGTTTCAAACAGGTTCCATTCAACGATCTCGACTCGTTGAAAGCGGCTACAAGCGAGAAGACCGCTGGTATTTTAATCGAGCCGATACAGGGTGAGGGCGGCATCTGGCCTGCCAGCAAAGAGTTTATGCAGGGTGTGCGCGCGTGGTGCGATGAGCAGAATCTGGTAATGATCTGCGATGACGTGCAGGCAGGCATGGGTCGCACTGGCAAATTCTTTAGCTGGGAACATTATGTCACGCCCGATGTAGTAACGATGGCGAAGGGTCTCGCGGGCGGTGTGCCTATTGGAGCAATGCTCACAGGTCCACGTACAGATGTCTTCGCCCCTGGAGATCATGGCACCACCTTTGGCGGTAACCCCATCGCATGTGCCGCGGGTATCGCGACGATCCAGACAATTCTTACAGAAAACCTGCTAGAAAACGCAACAAAAATGGGCGAATACTGGCGCGAGAAGCTAGATATACTCTGTGCGAAGTACTCCTTCATTGATAGCCCTCGTGGCATCGGCCTGATGCGGGCGGTCAATGTCAAGCACGAACTTGCCCCAGTGATTGTACAGAAGGCACTTGCACATGGCCTACTGCTTAACAACACCGGGACGGGGACATTGCGCATGATTCCGCCTTTGATACTGACCACCGCCGATTTGGATGAAGCGGCAGAGTTGCTAGACCGAGCCATGGCACAGGTAGCGGAGATGCCAGTTGCGCAAGCGTAAACATAAACACAAACATTTATACATTGTTGTAGGGGCGCGATTGATCGCGCCCGTTGTACTCACAGAATAGACAGAGGATTATTGGCACAACAGGCGCGATTGATCGCGCCCGTTGTACTCACGGAATAGACAGAGGATTATTGGCACAACAGGCGCGATCAATCGCGCCCCTACATTCTATCGTAACGAGGAGGCCGAAGAGATGAACCTACCTGTGGCTCGTAAAGAGGTTGTGCGCGACACTCACTTTGGCACAACGATAGAGGACCCCTATCGCTGGATGGAGGATTGGAAGGGCGAAGAGCTTCGGTCCTGGGTTCAAGCTCAGGGAACCTATACTCGCGAATATTTAGATGCTTTACCCGAACGCGCTGCACTTCTCAAGCGCATCAATGAGTTGGGTGACACTGCTTCCCTCATTTATAACATACAGGTAGAGGGAGGAAGTTTCTTCTATCTGCGCCGCGATCCCGGTGAGAAGGTGGGCAGGCTCGTCGTTCGTTCAGGTGTACATAAGCCTGAAAGGGTACTTTTTGACCCCAACACGCTCGAAGGGGATGTACATACAGCAATAGATTGGTATGCACCGTCGCGGGATGGGCAGTATGTTGCCTATGGTAGTTCCCAGGGCGGCTCAGAGGAGAGTACCCTACGCGTACTAGAGGTAAAGACTGCCAGGATACTTGACCTCGCCATCAGCCGCGTGCGCTTTGGGGGCGTTAGCTGGTTAGAAGATTCTCGCTCGTTTGTCTATCATCGCTTTCCCGAACTTCCAGTAGATGCTCCAGAGACGGAAAAATATAACAATAGCCGTACATATCTACATCACCTGGAAGATGACCCAGACTTAGATGCGGCAATTTTTGGACGCGGTATAAATCCAGGGGTAGAGATAGCACCTGAAGATGTGCCAATGCTCATCATCACACCGAAAAGCGAGTGGGTAATGGGGATGGTCATTCATGGCGTGCTCAATGAAATCACGCTATACGCTGCCCCCAAGACAGCGTTTACAGATCCGACACATTGCACCTGGACAAAGATTGCAGATGTCGAGGATGCAGTGACGGGCTTTGAATTACACGAAAACACCATTTACCTCTTGACACATAAGGATACACCACGCTACAAAGTGATAGCAACCTCGATCACCAACCCCAATCTGGCGAATGCAACTCCAGTGGTGCCGGGAGGAAGCGCGGTCATTCAGGAGATACGGGTTGCAGGTGACTACCTGCTCACACGCGACCTGGATGGCGGCATTGGACGCATACGACGGGTCAGTCTAAGTGGCAGAGAACCTGAGCAAGTTTCACTTCCCTTCGATGGAACAATTACGCAATGGGCAAGCGAGACTGGAAGTCCAGAGGTTGTGGTGCAGATGACCGCGTGGACGATTTCGCCGCGTATCTACCTTTATAATTCCATAGAGAATACCCTGCAAGATACGGGATGGAGTCCACCATCGCCAGTCGATTTCAGTGATATAGAGGCACACGAAGTTTTTGCAGCCGCGAAAGATGGGACACAGATACCTCTTTCAATTATTCACAAAAAGGGATTGAAGTTGGATGGCAACAACCCTACACTACTCACAGGCTACGGCTCCTATGGTATCACTATCAATCCAACCTTCGTGCCCATTCGCCTTGCGTGGTTCGAACGTGGAGGAGTGATTGCGCTAGCGCACATACGTGGTGGAGGAGAGTACGGCGAGGCGTGGCACAAGGCAGGGCAGAAGTTGGATAAGCAAAATACAATAGATGATTTCATCGCCTGTGCGGAGTATCTGATCGAGCGGAAGTATACACGCCCGGAGCGGCTTGCTGGCGAAGGGACGAGTGCAGGAGGTGTTCCAAGTGGTGGATCATTAGTGAAACGGCCCGACCTATGGGCAGCAATGGTGATTCGTGTCGCTGTCACTAACTTCTTGCGCTTCGAGTTCACAGAGAATGGCCCACCCAATATTCCTGAATTTGGCAGTGTCACAACTGAGGATGGTTTCAAGGGCCTACAGATTATGGATTCCTATATAAAAGTCAAAGATGGGGTAAAATATCCAGCGGTGCTGCTCACGACAGGTTTGAATGATCCACGTGTCGTCGTGTGGCAAGCAACGAAGATGGCTGCACGTCTCCAAGCGGCTACAGTATCAGGCAAGCCTGTGCTTTTGCGTGTTGAGGAGCAGGCTGGACATGGCATGGGTTCAACCAGGCAACAGGTCGAAGAGGAGGCAGCAGACGAATGGGCCTTCTTGCTACAACAGATGGGGATATGAGGAATAAATCGTTTTCACCGTCACCTCAAAACTGTGTACTTCCTAAACTTTCTACTCAAGCCAAACACCGTCAAATGGCGATCTCTTCTATAATAAGAGGAATATCTAAAGGTAAGGTTGCTACTCCTGCGGCAAGACGAGCGTGCGGCCCTACTTCAAGGTCATAGACCTCATGAATCACTTCGGAAAAGGCATTGATAATGGTTGTGAACTGAACAGTGAATTGGGTCTTTTCGGTGAGATTGTCAAGAGATTGACAGAATGAGTAAAATTTGTGTAACTTGATGGCCTACCACACGTAGAGATGATAGTTGCGTTACGTGTATCCTCAATACCGAAACAGAAGGGATAAAAGAATTATGTCGCAGCAAATGCATCCTGAAGAGGAGCCTCGTGGATATCAAGCAGCATACTCTCCCCCTTTTAATAACTATGAAGGCGGTCCTACATATCAAAGCCAATACACTGGGACGGCTGGGCAGAAGCTTGGTCAACAAACTTTCAGCAGGCCATCCTCGATTGGAGCACGCCTAGCACTTGCTATCGTCTCGGTGGTTATGCTTGTTCCTCTGTCTGGTATACTGGTAGGGAACCCTGAGGCGTCGATTATGAGGTATATGGCACTGGGTGTGGTGTGTGCTACTATCGTAATCATCAACCTCTTGTTTAATCTCAAGCGTTCGTGGTAAGCCCCTGTCGCGCTCGACTAACTCGATGAATTAGCATATGATTGGCAAAGAACTGAGGCACCACAAGATAGTTGCTATAGCAACGGACGTAAGAAAGAAAAAGCATGTTGAGGGGTCAAGCTTACATGACCCCTCAACAGACTTGCATACCTAATCCTTACCATCTCTACTACGCTTAACCTGTGTCGCTGTACGAGATCTTCGCTGCTGTTCGCGTCGTTCTTTTTCGTATCCTTCCACATTGACACTAAAGCCACGCTCAGCAAGAATTTTCTGCGTCAGATCGAGTGGAAATCCATAGGTGTCATGAAGCTTGAAGGCTTCATCTCCTGGTATCATGGTAACATCTTGCTTTGCAAATTGATCAACTGCTATTTCTAGATGGCGAAGACCAGCTGTCAAGGTACGGTTAAAGCGTTTTTCCTCGCCAGTGGTCAAGTCTCTGATATCCTGACTCTTGTTGCGTAATTCCGGGTAACATTCTCCAAGTATGTCGATCACCACTTCAGCAGTATTAGCAAGAAATGGTTGTTCAAAACCAAGTGTCCTGCCCAGAAAAGCAGCACGGCGTATGATACGCCGAAGTACGTCTGGGCTAGGGTCCCTGCCTGGATGCTATACTGCAATATCGTCCCTGGTCAGTTCTAATTCAGGAAGAGACGCGAGCTTCTCTGTGGAGACTGTGATTACTTGTATGTGCTGCTGTTCTATAGCCTCACGACTCTCGTCCGAGATGCCATTATCGGTGATCAGTGTATTGAGAACATCGAGGGTAGCGAAGCGGGCAAGGTAAGCTCTACCGATCTTGCTACTATCCATACATAAAATAACTCGGCGCGAGGAATTTAGAAGTGCCTGCTTGACTTCTGCGTCGAGCAGATTATCGCATGATAGACCGTGGGGAAGAAGCAATCCACTGGCACTCAGGAAGAGCTTGTTGATGTACAACGTCTGTAAGGCGACAATCGCCTGTGGACCACAAAAACAGTTCGCCTCGTGCTGCAAAACTCCCCCAAGCATAATCAATGAATACAGCTTATTCTGTGCGACAGCATTGGCGGCGGCCAGAGAATGGGTTACAACCGTGAGCGGGATATTAGGCAAGTTTCGCACGATCTCCAGTGTTGTACTGCCACTGTCAATACCTACGACATCCCCTTCTTTGATAAAGAGTTCCGCGGCCAGTTTCCCAATAGCTTGTTTTTCAGCCAGGTGTTCATGTGTGCGAATATCAAAGTCAGGTTCGTTTCGTTTTGGTGCAATCCAGCGTGCTCCTCCGTATGTTAGCTTTATAATATGCTTCTCATGCAGTATATGCAAATCACGTCGAATGGTCATCGCTGATACGTTTAGCAATTGGCTCATCTCTACAACCGAGCAGTAGCCACGCTCCTTGAGCAATCCAATCAGTTGTGCGTGTCGGTCGTTTGCGTTCTGATGGCTTTTCTTCATGTAAAAGGGTCCTCTCTACGGAAGTAGCTAGCCTGCTATTGATGCGATGGTATTTTGTAACAAAATACTATCATATTTTTGCTCAAAAGAGCAAGAGTATCACAATAAGCCTTGAATTCGAACAGGTTTTGTGTTAAACTTGTTTATACTGAAACATTTATTGTTCGTCTTCACACATACAGCGTAAACTCATAAAAGCGCACCGATCTGTTCTATGTTCTTGAACCATGTATGAGGCAGAACAAAAAGTCCTCCTGGGAGCTTTATCCAGCTTCTTGACTGCCTCTAAGCAATCAAACGTGCTTTGTTCTCTATCGGAAAAACGACCCGAATTACGTCAAACAACAGCTTGACCGTTTGTCAAAGGTATCTCCTTAGTTGGAGAACCTTTCTATTTCATAGTATTCCAAAGAGAAAGGAGCCGATTTCCTCAGAGAATCTCGTTGTTCAGGTCTTCTCTTACATTCATGTAGGGCTTTCGCGACCTTTGGACATTCTCTTTTTACTGCATTGACGCATTCGACAAGGAGAAATTTGCAATGAAGAGTGTTGCACGCGTAATCACCGTTACGACAAGCATTGCTTTGCTTCTAGTAGTGCTGGCAGCTTGCACGCCATCAAGTCAATCCTCATCATCTTCCACTACGACACTGACTATCGCCACCGTCAACAACTCCCAGATGGTGCAGATGGAGCAATTGACGAAGCAAGTCTTTGAGAAGGATCACCCCACCATCAAGGTCAACTTCGTGACACTGCCTGAAAACGATCTGCGTTCTAAAGTTACTCAGGATGTTGCTACACATGCGGGCAAATTTGATATTGCCACCATCGGTAGTTACGAGACTCCCATTTGGGCACATAACAGCTGGCTCCAGGACCTCTCTCCGTACTTTGATAAGATGTCAGCGACCGATAAGAGTAATTACAATTACGACGATCTCCTCAAGCCGGTCATGTCAACGCTCTCTTACCAGGGCCATCCTTACTCTGTTCCGTTCTATGGTGAGAGCAGCATGCTGATGTACAACAAGCAAATTTTCGCGCAACATCACCTGACCATGCCGTTGCATCCTACGTGGGATCAGGTCACCCAATTGGCGAAGGAGCTTAATGATCCTGCAGCTGGTGTGACTGGTATTCTGCTGCGAGGTCAATCTGGCTGGGGTATGAACATGGCTCCGCTCGACACAATGATTAACACCTATGGTGGTCGTTGGTTCGACGCGAATTGGAAACCACAGCTCTCTAGCCCTGCAGTACAACAGGCGGTGACACTTTATGCTACTCTCTTGCAGAAGTATGGTGAGCCAGGTGCCTCAACCTCTGGTTGGCAAGAGTGCGTCAACCTGATGACTCAGGGCAAAGGTGCAATGTTCTATGACGCGACCTCGTTTGGCGGCGTGCTGGAAACGCCAGCGACTTCCAAGGTCGCCGGTAATGTTGGGTACGTGTATGCTCCAACAGCGGTGACCGTCAATGGCAGCCATTGGCTATGGGCATGGTCACTTGGTATCGTCAACTCTAGCCACAATAAGGATGCCGCCTTCCAATTCCTCACCTGGGCCACCAGTTCGCCCTATCTGGCTCTGGCAGGCAAGACCTTCGGCTGGGCCAACGTGCCACCAGGCACACGTGCATCAATTTACCAGAACTCCGACTATCAAAAGGCCGCTCCTTTTGCTCAGATTACGCTTGACTCTATCAATACCGCGACTCCCGATCACCCGACGCTCGATCCTGTTCCTTATCATGGTGTTCAATATGTGGGCATTCCACAGTTTGAATCGGTCGGGCAGCAGGTGAGTGAGCTAATGTCGGCAGTCGTTGCCGGAAAAACGTCAGTCAGTCAGGCTCTCCAGCAGTCCGATCAACTCCTGGCATCTCAGGTGAATAAGGACAACACTGCTGGGTATTAGCTACTGAAAGAACGAGGGCCCCCACTTCGGTAAGAGGAGGCGGTCCCTCATTCATCACTCCAATTGCATCAGAGGTGGCTCGCTTAACGTAAAAAGAAGAAAGGTTATGTTATGAGTCAGGCAAATCAGGCGGTTCAGATACCCATGCTTCCTGACATGCAAAAGCGTGCGGCTCCTACAGCGCCGCACCGCGAAGGGAGAACATGGCTACATCTTCCAGCGCTCGTATTTATGATCGTGTTAACACAGATTCCGTTTCTCCTCGCAGTGTGGTTCAGCTTGCATTCCTGGAATCTGCTGGTGCCATCTGAGGGATTTCCCTTTGTTGGCCTTTCAAACTACGTCACCGAGTTCGTAGGTGATGCAAACTTCTGGCCCATTATGGGCAACACCTTACAACTGGTGGCTGGAGCAATCATCATAGCCCTTATCGCTGGGACGGTGCTGGCTCTCTTGTTAAATCGCCCGATTTGGGGCAGAAGTTTCTTGCGTGCCGTCGCAACAGTGCCATTTTTGGTGACTCCATCAGTGATGGCCCTGATATGGAAAAATCTCTTTCTTAGCCCATCTTCAGGGATGGTTAACTGGTTCCTCCACTTTATCGGCATTCCTGCTGTTTCCTGGTTTTCCGCGTTTCCACTACAGAGTGTCACATTCATCGTCGCCTGGGAATGGACTCCATTTGTGATGCTTGTCATTCTCGCGGGCCTCCAGTCCGTTCCTGGAGAAGTGTTAGAGGCGGCAAAGGTGGATGGTGCCAATGCCTTCACAACATTTTGGCTTGTCCTCTTTCCTTTACTGCGAAAACCGTACGAGATTGCGGTCCTCTTCGGAACTATTTTTATCTTCCAGACGTTCGGCGAAATTTACGTGACCACTTCCGGTGGGCCAGGATTAACAACTAACACTCTCCCTTACTACACCTACCGGACAGCATTGAGTTCGTTTCAGATTGGACAGGCGGCAACGCTTGGCGTGATAGGGGTCATAGTAGCAATCCTTGCCGCCAGAGGCATGCTGCAACTCATGACTGAGCGGACAGCATCATAAAGAGAAAGGGGTTAACTCATGGGTATAGAAGTTACGCATAAGTGGTCCAACGTTGCGTGGACAGCCTTGACCTACATTCTGGTTTTTTTGCTGATCTTTCCCGTTCTCTGGATGGTGCTCACCGGATTTAAGACAGAAATCGCCGCGATTACCACTCCGCCCGTGCTGTTCTTCCAGCCGACGCTCGATCAGTTTCTGCTCGCGTTTGATGGAGGATTCGCTGCTTACTTTTTCAATAGCGCGGCGGCTTCTCTGATTTCGACTGCCCTCGCGATGGTTTTGGGCATTCCCGCTGCCTATGCAATGGTCTTCCAGATGCGCCAGAAGTCATCGAATGACATGCTTTTCTTTGTGCTCTCCACGCGCTTCATGCCGTTTGCGGCCATCCTTGTTCCTTTGTACGTGATTATTACGCGCCTTAACTTGCTGGACAATCTCTTCATATTGATTGTCATTTATACAGCGATGAACTTGCCACTGATCATCTGGATGGCTCGCTCGTACTTCCTGGATCTGCCAAAGGAGGTGTTGGAGGGAGCCTGGCTAGATGGCTGCTCGACATTGCAGACAATTGTGAGGGTCGTCGTGCCGATGGCAGCACCTGGATTAACTGCGGCAGCACTGCTAGCCATCATTTTTGCCTGGAACGATTTCTTCTTCGCTGTCACACTGACCTATACCAATTCACCGACCTTACCCATTATGGTTGCGGCATTTACGAGTAATGAGGGTCTCTTCCTGGCAAAGGTGTCCGCTCTGGCGACATTGATCATTCTGGTGCCTGTTGCGATAGGCATCTATGCACAGAAGCACCTGGTGCAAGGGCTAACCGGCGGCGCACTGAAATAACAAGGAGATACACTGTGAGAAATCAAGCAGCAGTTTTGTATGCCCCACATGATGTCCGTCTGGAAGAGCGACCAATGCCCCAGGTTGACCCAAACGATGTGCTTGTCGAGGTGAAGGCGGTTGGAGTCTGTGGCTCCGACGTCCATTACTACGAGCATGGGCGCATTGGCACCTATGTTGTGCGTCAACCGCTCATTCTCGGTCATGAGTCGGCGGGTGTGATTGTGGGAGTCGGGGCAGATGTGAACCAGAGCAGGATCAGTGAGCGTGTGGCAATTGAGCCGGGTATCCCAGATGGCATCTGTGAGCAGTGTCGTGCCGGGCACTACAACCTGTGTCCCAATGTGCGTTTCTTCGGTACTCCTCCCATTGATGGTGCGTTTGCCAACTACGTTACCGTTCCCACACAATTTGCCTATGCCCTTCCAGACAACATGTCGAACGAGGAAGGAGCGATGATCGAACCGCTCTCGGTCGGTCTCTGGGCGTGTCGTAAGGCCAGGCTGCGCGGCGGCGATCATGTGCTGATAACCGGTGCCGGACCAATTGGCATACTTGCCATGAAGGTCGCCTTTGCACTAGGAGTCGCTGCGGTCACGATCACCGATGTTTCTCCACAACGGCTGGCGATAGCGCAACACCTCGGTGCGACCCAGACCATCAACGTCGCCGAGCAGCCACTCGCACACACAGACATACAGGCTGATGTGCTGCTTGAATGTTCGGGCAATCAGCACGCGTTGACCGACGGTATTCGCTCGTTGCGCCCCGCCAGTATGGCGGTCGTCGTCGGCATGAATCCTGGAGAAGAGTTGAGCGTACCCATGTCATTTATCCAGAACCGGGAAATCACACTGATCGGGACGTTCCGGTACGCCAATACCTATGCGGATGCGATTGCCCTGGTGGCAAGCGGTCGTATCGACGTACTCTCAATCATCACGGGTCGCTATCCATTAGAGGCGGCAGAGCAAGCTCTCCAAGCCACGAAGCAAGACCCGACCAATATCAAATCGATTGTCGTCCCCCAAGAATGAGAAAAGGATGGAACTTCTATGCGTGCTGTGGTCATTGATGCTCCTGGTAGCATTCGCGTGGACAGTGTGGCAGACCCCACTCCTCGTCCAGATGAAGTGCTCGTTCGCGTGGGCGCATGTGGTATCTGTGGCACCGATCTGCATATTATCGATGGCGACTCTCCTTTGACCCACTATCCTATCATCCCCGGCCACGAGTTCGCGGGTGAGGTTGTGGCATTAGGAAGCAACATTGCTCAGGAAAACGGAAATGGAGGAGCGAACATAACGGTTGGTAGTAGGGTTGCCATAGAGCCGAATCTGAACTGCGGGCATTGCGAGTTCTGCCGCACAGGCCATGAAAACCTGTGCCTCAATTATTCGGCAATCGGCGTCACGACTGGTGGAGCGATTGCTCAGTACGTGTCGGTCCCCATTGCGAAAGCCTATGTGCTGCCCGGCAGCATCTCCCTTCGCGAGGCGGCACTGATTGAACCTGTCTCGTGTGCGGTGCATGGAATGCATATTCTCAATCCCAGGTCCGGTGATACCTTCCTGATTGTAGGCGCGGGGACAATGGGATTGCTCCTTTTGCAGCTTGCCGTGCGAGGTGGCGCATCGCGGGTCGTCATGGTGGATGTGAACACGCAACGCCTGGCGCGTGCAGAGACGCTTGGAGCATCGCGCACCTATAACGACATCCAGCGAGCCCTGAAAGATGAGCCGCTTGGCTTCAGTTGTGTCATCGATGCGACCGGAGTTCCAGCGGTCATTGAAAATGCGTTTATGGCGGTTAAACGCGGCGGAAAGTTCATGGTCTTTGGAGTTGCACCAAACGACGCGCGCATCTCGCTTTCTCCGTTCCGTATTTACAATGACGAGATTACCGTTCTCGGCTCAATGGCGGTGCTCTTCTCGTTTCAAGCCGCGCTCGATCTTCTCAGTGTAGGTGTGATCAATACCAAGGCAATGTTGACAACAGCACTCCCTTTAGAGGACTTCCCTAAAGCTCTCGACATGGTACGGCGTGGTGAAGGGGTAAAAACCCAGCTACTACCTAATACGTAGAGGAGGTACGATAACAGTATTATTGTCATTGTTCGAGAGGAAGAAAGATTGATGGAAATTTCAGCTATGGATGTCATCACTTCCTTCGCTGGACACCGTGCAATCGCTGCTTCGGCTCCCAGACAAAAAATAACAATACGCCCCTATGAATAGAGATGAGGAGACTGACGATGAAGAGCGACTCTTACTTCATGGGAATTGATGGCGGCACGGAGAGCGTGCGCGTTGGCGTCTTCGATCAGGAAGGCACGCCAGTGGGTTTTGCAAGTAGGACATATGCACTGAAGCATCCTCGCCCCGGTTGGGCAGAGCAGGACCCCGCCGAGTGGTGGTCATCCCTTGTGACGGCGGTAAGAGAGGTGATGAGCAAGAACAACATTGCTCGTGAAGCCATTGCCGGAATTTCTTTGGATGCTACGACCTGTACGGTCGTAGCATTAGATGCACAGAATCGCGTATTGCGACCAGCAATCATCTGGATGGATGTTCGTGCCGCCGATCAAGCGCGCCGAGTCGCTAAAACGGAGGATGCCGCGCTCAAATACAATGGTTTCGCCAAAGTTTCAGCGGAGTGGATGCCCTGCAAGGCTCTCTGGTTGAAGGAGAATGAACCAGACATTTATAATGCTGCTACGCATATTTGTGAATATACTGATTGGATAACCTACCGTCTCACTGGCGAATGGACGGCGAGTATCAACATCGCCAGCCTTCGCTGGTACTATGACCGCAACAACGGCGGTTTTCCAGCCAGCCTCTATCAGGCAGTTGAACTAGATGATCTTCTCGAGAAGTTCCCCCAGAAGGTACTGGATATGGGTACCGTGGTCGGTGGTCTCAGCAAGAAAGTGGCAGAGGAGCTTGGTCTGCCCCCTGGTATTCCGGTTGCTGAAGGTGGGGCGGATTCTATGGTGAGTACAGTGGGCATGGATGTGCTGGCCCCGGGCAAGATCGCCCTCATCACAGGCTCTTCGCATGCTATTTTCGGCGAGTCCGCAGAGGCCATCTACGGCCCGGGGTTCTTTGGTGCCTTCACCGACGCTGTGGTTCCTGGTCAGTACGTGGTGGAAGGTGGTCAAGTTTCCACTGGTTCTGTCATTAAATGGTTCCGGGATAATTTCTGTGGAGGACTCCTTGAGGAGGCTAATATGCAGGGACTCGGCCTTTATGACCTGCTCAATAAGCGTGCTGAGAACTTACCTGTAGGTTCTGATGGACTAATAGTGATGGATCACTGGCAAGGAAACCGCACTCCCTATACTGATTCTGAAGCACGCGGGATGATTTGGGGACTGACTCTCAAGCACGACACGACGCATATCTATCGTGCGATTGTGGAGGGCATCTGCTATGGAACAGAACTTATCTTTCGAACACTACGCCAGTATGGCTTCCAGCCGCAACAGATCGTTGCTTGCGGAGGTCCTTTGAAGAGCCAATTATGGACGCAGATTCATGCGGACGTGAGTAACCTTCCTATTACCTTCACCAAAGTATCTGATGCGGCGGTACTGGGTTCGGCGATACTAGCGGCGGTGGGCGCAGGAATATACCCGAATCTACAGGAAGCAGCACGCCATATGGTCCACATGAGCTATCGTATTGAGCCAGATCAGCAACGACACAAAGAATATCAGTTCTATGTGGAGAAGTATATAGCCACGTATCCCCAGATGCGGGATTTGATGCATGATGTTGCCCAACACGTTGCAGGATGTAAGGGATGACAAGAGACAATGTCAGGAGGAACAAGATGCTTGCGGCTGTGTTTCAGCATCCCGGCCAGATGGAAGTAATGGAGGTTGATACGCCCGATATCGGAGCGGACGAAGTTCTCGTCAAGGTAGGAGCCAACACGATATGTGGAACCGATGTGCGTATCTTCCGTGGAGAAAAGACGAAAGGCATCCCCCTACCCACCATCCTGGGCCACGAGATGGCAGGTCATGTCTACCAGGTAGGGCGACAGGTAAGGGGATATGAGGTCGGAGCGCCAGTGGCGATGGCTCCGGTGATAACTTGCCATCGATGTTTCTACTGCCAGAATGGAATGGAGAATGTCTGTCCCAACCAAAAAATAATGGGCTATGATGTGAAAGGGGGATTGAGTGAGTATGTACGGATTCCTGCCGATGCTATAGCTGCAGGTAATCTCTTTGTTGTGCAAAATGATTTGTCCTCGGAATATCTAGCGCTTGCTGAGCCGCTGGCTTGCTGCGTCAATGGTCACCATCGTTCCCAGATACGCTTGAACAGCAGCGTGCTCATTATGGGGTCAGGCCCTATCGGCCTGTTTCACCTTCAGCTTTCCCTCCTGGCCGGAGCACGGACCATCATAGTAAGCGATCCCTCTGCTCCTCGTCGTGCGGTTGCCTCCACCTTTGGAGCACATATCACTATTGATCCCACTGTCGAAGATCTTCCTTCAGTGGTGTCCGAGGTCACAGGAGGTCTTGGAGTAGACTCGATCATTATCTGCATTGGTGTGCCAACTCTGGTGAACGACGCACTCAATATGGCTCGTCGGAGGGGACGCATCAATATCTTTGCGGGCCTGGCTGCCAAAGGTTGGGCGGAGGTCGAGGCCAACCTCATTCACTACAAAGAACTAGAGGTAACTGGCAGTGCAAATTCCCGGTGTGCTGACTATCAAACGGCTCTTCAGCTCATTGAGTCAGGCCGGATTAAGGTAGGACCGATGGTGACTGACCGCTTCCCTCTACGATCTGCCCGTGAAGCGCTGGACAAAGTTGCTAGTGGAGAAGGTATCAAGATCGCGGTGTTGCCTTGAGCAGAGGGGTTGTGTCGCAAGGGACTGGGCCGTCAGATACTCCTATTCCGTGTCTGGTATGTTTCCTGCTCAAGGCATTCTTCATTTTTTTGAGTAGTATAGACTCAATGAGTCTATATTTGAGCTTTCTCTTCTATTTATCTATTAGGCATCAGATGGTCGTGGTTGCAGCACATATCCTGCAACCTCATACCCTCTCCCCAATCGCTCATTCTCTGGCAGATCGGTAATCCACTCCCATTGCTGCTCTTTTACAACCTCGAACGTGGTGCGCACGAGGTCGGAGAAGGTGCGAGGGACGAGAGGCATGACGCGGCGATGCGAGGCGTCATGCTGAGTGCCGTGGACGTTAAAGACAAAACCGCGTATGTCACTGATGAGTGCAGCACTTCCACCCGTATCAAGCAGGTCACGTATAAGGTGGAAATGGGCGTTGATGACGCGGATACGGAAAGCTTGCGTCGCTTCCTGATAACGGTGGTGACGCTCTTGCTCCCCAAGAAATTGGGGAGCGACACTTTGAATGTGGTCAAGCAGGTCGAGAATAGGATAACTAAAGAGTTGTGAGAGCACGAGCGAACTAACGACAAGGCCGAAGTTTCCACTACTTAAAGTTTGTATCTCTGGCGGGTCTGGTATGGAGCATTGTTCGAGACAGAGGGAGGCAGCGTCGAAGACGACTCGCGCTCCTTGTGATACGAGTTTATCCCAATCCTGTCGTTTGATACGTTGAGCCAGATTAGCACTGACACCACCACTCATATCGCATTGCACGAGGCGTATTCTTTTGCTGAGTGAAAGCGATGAGATTTCGTCGCGTGCTTGCCTCATAGCAGCAAGATCGAGGTCTGCGAGTACGACCTCATCGGAGGCACGGGCAAGTTCATTGAGGGGAACTTCGGTACAGGCTCCGGCACCTAAGATAAGAACATTTTGTGCGGCACTATGTCCACGACGTTGAAGAGCATGAAGCGTCACCGCTATGCAGTGCTGCAAGTGCTGTGGAGCATATTGATGTAGCCACTTGCGTCGCTGAACTCCTTGCGTTTTTTCATTACTATAAGAAAGATTGTTGATACGCATTATGTGGAAGCCTGATGGTGCATATATGGAGGGAGCACCGGGTGTTCTCTCCATATAGAGCCTATTTTCCAGTATATTTCGCGGGTCGCTTCTGTAAGAAGGCGTTGACGCCCTCTTTATGGTCTGCAGTGGTGAAGGCCATGTCTTGCAGTTGGCCCTCGAGATTAAGCGAGGATTGCAGATCAAGCTCCATTGACTTGTAAAGCAGCTCTTTGATGAGGCCATAACTGCGAGTCGGTCCGTTTGCCAGGCGTTTCGCAAAGGCAGCTACGGTATCTTCGAACTCTGCAAGAGGAACACATTTTGTGACAAGCCCGAGACGCTCGGCCTCTTGCCCGCTTACTTCGTCCGCGAGCAGCGACATCTCCAAGGCTTTGCCCAATCCGATGAGACGTGGCAGGAAGTAGGCTCCACCGCCATCAGGAACGAGGCCGATGCGCGCGAAGGCTTCGATGAAACGGGCGTTATCGGCAGCGATGCGCAGATCGCATGCTAGAGCGATGTTACAGGAGATGCCAGCCGCTACACCACGCACGGCTCCAACGACAGGCTTGGGCATTTCGCGCATAATCTTGATGAGACGATGGTACTTTGTCAGGTGTTCACTGACTCTGACAGGTTCGCCGTCGTCGTGAACGGAGGCAAAACCGGCGAGGTCCTGGCCCGCGCCGAAGGCTCTACCTGCCCCGGTGAGGACGACACAGCGAATGGTGTCGTCACTTGCCGCGGTCTCCATAGTCTCGGTCAGTTCTGCTAGCATGGGATCGTTGAACGAGTTCAGCACCTCTGGGCGATTCATAGTAATGGTGATTACGCCTTCATCTTGCTGAACGAGCAGGTGTTGAAAATCGGTTCGCATTTGACTCTCCTCTTCATCGTGGGTCTCCATAATCCTGCGGGAAACAGGGGTATCCATAGGGGATGCCCTACAGATCAGGCTTTGATTGTCGGCACGTCGAGCATCAATACTTCGAGGGCGACGCGCGGATTGACATTCTGCTCGATGAACTCCATCGTTTGTAAAATGGCACGTACCATACGTTCCGCCTCTGCGGTGCTGACCTTTGTGGCTTGCGCCTTCAATAGAGTTCGCATGTCTACATTGACGGTCAGATCGAGACAATTGTTCGCTGCTAGTACCATATCACGCCACCACAGTAACCACAACTCCAATAGGGTGTGTACTTTATCGGTATCAGCACTTATCCGTTGCACCAGTTCAAAGCGTTGCACTCTGCTAGCTGAAGGCAGTTTTGCCAGCAGGTCCAGTTGTGCCTTGCGCTGCGTGAGCATTTCGTCGTCTTCCACGGCTTGTACAGCCCAGCCCATACGCCCAGCAGCTAAGGCTGCGATAAGGTCAGCTTCTTTTGGCTCAACCTCCCATTGTTGAATGAGTGCATTCTTGATTTGTGTGGTGGAGAGCAACTGCATGGGGACGAGTTGCACACGAGAGAGAATTGTGGATAAAAGCAGGCCAGCGTCGGGAACAGTGAGCAGAAGCACAACATCTGGCTCTGGCTCTTCCAGTGTTTTCAAGAGAGAGTTCGCTGCTTGCAGATTCATCTCGTGCGCGTTCTCTAGAATGAAGATATTACGTCGTCCTTCCAGTGTACGACGGGCTGAATCGCTTTGCAGGGTGCGTATCTGCTCAATGAGAATGAATTGTTTATCAGGCGGCTTCACTATGATATGGACATCGGGATGATTGCCGTGTAAGACCTTGCGACATGAGAGACAAACGTTACATGGCTCTTGTGGCGCGATAGTGGGATCGGGTCCACCGGTGCAAAGAAGTGTTTGCGCGAAACGCTGAGCAAGCAGAGATTTACCAATATGCGACGGCCCTGTGAAAAGATAGGCATGACGAACCTGCTGTGCCGCCAGCGTGCGGCGCAGTATGTCTATAGAGTGCTCGTGACCGACAATATCCCAGCCCTGTGAAGCTATTGGTTGAGTTGACATACAACTATGGTAGCAGAAACACAGGAGGATGGCAAGTTCACACGGTGGATTTACATGGTGGGGGCAAGTCCCACCACTACAGGTCACAGCCCTATCACGACAAAAATGTAGAGGTGTGGCTTGTCCCCACCATATATATAGGTCCTCAGTAGTCTTGCTCAGATACAACAGGTGTACTATACTGAAAACACAGCGATAACAAGCACTCTTAATAGAGAAGAGAACATCTTAGGAAAGAAGATGAGAAGGGTTATGAATAATGTGAGCATACGGACCCTAGCGGAAATTCCGCTTTTTTCAAATATGGATGAAGAGGAACTCAAAGAGCTTCGTTCGATTATGACGGAGCGCATCTTCCAGCCTGGGCAGGTTGTGATGAAAGTGGGTGAGCCAGGATGTGCATTTAATATCGTTGAGCGTGGTGAGGTTGAGATATGGCTTACCGATACTGATGGCAAGAAGGTCATATTGGATACTATCGGACCAGGAAAGTTTTTCGGAGAACTGGCGATGCTTACCGGAGAGACACGCGGCGCGAGTGCAACGACGGAAGGACAGGTAGCAACGCTGGAATTGGATCGAGAAGAATTCTTTAGCTTTCTTCGTCGTCGTCCAGATGCGGCTATAGACGTGCTAACCGAGCTTGGGCATCGCCTCAAACACACCGACGATATCCTGCGTAACCGAGCCAGCCGTAACCCCAATGATGTAGAGGAGGCGCGTCCTTCAGCAGGCCAGCGTATTGCCGACCTTATTGCCGATTTTAGTGGCTCTATTCCTTTCTTACTTGTCAATCTTGTTGCATTCATCATCTGGATCATTCTCAACACACTCGGCTCCAGGTCTGTACAATTCGATCCCTATCCCTTTCAGTTTCTCACGATGGCGGTCTCACTTGAAGCAATCTTTCTTTCCATATTTGTGCTGATCAGTCAAAATCGGCAAGCTGCCAAAGACCGCATCAAGGCAGACCTGGACTATCAGGTAGACGTGAAGTCAGAGATGGAGATGGGCGTCATGATGGCAAAGATAAGCGATATAGAGCGCAAGTTGCATCACATACATGGCGATCTTCTCGATCAGCGCTCACTACATTAAATAGGAAAACAAGGATATGTTCGCATTGGAGAGTCTAAACCAGCATACATCCCTGTTTTCCTATTGTGTACAAGTTCACAGCAACCTCTCTCTAAATGTGTTATGCTACGTGTATTAAGAATAAGCAAGTTTGATGTAAGGCATATAAATTTCTACTTTGCATAAGGTTGATGTAACTGATGGATACCTCTATCCGTTTCTACAATACGAATAGCAACTTGCGTTCACCAATTGAGGAGGAACGCAGGGACCGTTTCACCGTTCCATTTCCAACGGATGAGGAAGGTCATGTGGCGCGGGCGGATGCCGGGATGGGAGAGCAAGAGACACATGGGCAGTTGTCTGAGACAGCTTCAAAAGAACTGGTCCTGAATGCTGAACAGGTCAGCGCCGTGAATGTCGCAGATTTCGAGTCAATCTTTCTGCGCTTTCAAACGCCCATCACCAACTTCATTTATCATCTGATTGGCAATCGTGAACAGGCGTGTGATCTGGCACAAGATGTTTTTGTGAAGGCGTATAAAGCCTTGCTAAACGGGACAGTGGTCCAGCCAGGAGCGTTATCGGCGTGGCTCTATCGCATAGCGGCCAACACGACAACCGATACGCTGCGGCGAAGACGGCTGATTTCGTGGATGCCGCTCTCGTTGTTCAACGAGGATCGCGGTATAGGCGCGGGCGTCCTCTCTGACTCAGGCGGTACGGCAGCAGATGGCTTTACGAATGCGAATGAAGAAAGTCATAGCAGTTCGGTCAGTGCTCTGTATGAGCGTAATGGTTATGACGGTGGACGCTTTGAAAGTCGTGTCGCTGATAGAGAGATTGTTGAGCACGTGTTTCAGCAGTTGCAACCCAAGTATGCTGTCTGTCTGTGGCTTTACGAAAATGATGGCTTGTCTTGTGCAGAGATTGCCGAGGTACTTAACATTAGCCCTTCTGCGGTTAAGATGCGGCTCATGCGAGCACGGGAACGGTTTATTGGATTGTACAAAAAAGAGGTCGGTGAAGAGAGTGAACTGTAACCAGGCGCGGACAATGCTCGCCGCATATCGTGAGCTAAAACATGGTCAGACTGATACTACTGAGTTGGATGTGCATTTGGAGCAATGCTCAGCATGTAGGGGAGTACTCGCTCAACAAAGCTTTGTCGGTGAGCGAGTACGCCAGTTACCTTCGGTTGAACCCGCCCCCGATGCTCATGCGAAGCTCATGCAAGCATTAGCCATTGAGCATTCACGGTTCCTCCAGCAATCCTCCAGTTCGCATGCAGTATCTACCTCGTCCGTACCAGATTTTCTCAAACCTTATCTGAAAGAACCTGTTCAACCTACACACAGCACGTCCAACACGCTAGCTGCATTCTCCACAGCAGAAACGGGCCCATTGCCTATTATTAAGAGAAAGCGAAGGCTGCGCGTTTCCCCTGTGGGGCAATTTGCGGTACTTGGTCTAGCAGCGGCATTTTTAATGATGTTTTTGGTAGGGGGCATGGTCTCTCTGCTACTTTTGGCAAATCACGGACTATCAGGGACCAATACTACTATTACTTCCGTCCAACAACCATCTCAAGTTGCGCTGGCGCGCTACAGTCCAGAAACCTCTTATCCAAACGTAATGAGCGCGGTGGCGAACCACAACCATATTTACTACTCTGCATATGGGAACAGGACCAAGCAGTGGATGATTGAACAGGTAGATGGGACGAGGACCGGGTCGATCAGTATTCCTTTGCTCCCTAAAGAAAGCACCAACTCACTATTTGTGCTAGGTGCCTCCCAGGACTGGTTAACGTGGCTTCAGTTTGACACACCCAAAGCGTTGACGCAGCACAAATCCCAGAAGGGTGATGTTCCGCAGACACGCACGTGGAGTCTTTACGCTCTATTTTTAGGGGAGCAACAGACCACAACGCATTCTTTCGGAGAACCAGTTTTGTTACGCAGTGGTACCTTTAATCCCAGTACTGCTCCGAGTTGGGTTCATACACCTGTGCAGGGCCTCTCCTTTGAGCAACAGGATGTGCTGCTCGTAACGGTCGTTGATGAGAAGGGGAACTCACAATTCTTGAGCTACCGACTCTTGAGTCAACAGAGGGTAACGGTCACGACGATTGCGACAGCAAGTGCGGGCCATATTCTTACTTCGCCTACGGCAACCAGTGATGGCATGTCTATCTACTGGGATGAAGAATGGCTTACAAACAACAACTCGCTTCATGGCAATGTCTGGATGCAGCAAACGAGCACAGTGGATAAGCGGCAGCATGGTAGATGGTCCCCAAATGAGGTGAATGAAACAAGTCTGTTTCGTTCAGATGGAATGTCGTTCCATCCACAGGTGGTCAACGACACGCTCTTCCTCTTAAGTACAAGTGATGCGGCGACTACTGCACAGGGAACCCTCGGTGCAACGAGTACACCTACTCAACACACGATGACTCAGACTCCTACATCTACTAGCGTACCTACTACACCCGTCATTTCGCGAGTCGATCCGGCGAGCCATACTACACAGATAGATGAAGGGTTACGTGGGACCATTTATGCCTTTCCGCTCAACGATCTCTCCGCACAGCCTGCGGTACTTTCTGATAATGGTGCCGCACCCCAGGGTGGCAGCCGCTTCTTGCTCTGGCAGAGTGATAAGGGGTATGCGATGTATGATACAGTGGCAAACTCACCCGTGAATATCGATACCATCACGATATCAAAAGATACTCCATTCTTAGCGGTAAATGGCGAGATGGTTGTTTGGATAGCAGGTACAGGAAATACGCCGGATACAGGTGTGACAAACTCAAAAGTAACATTCAACTTCTTCAACTGGCCTAAGGGGTAGACGATACACCAAAAAAGGGAGAACACATCTTTCTGGGTCCTCCCTTTTTTGCTATCGGTTTAGCAACCCAAAAGCTTTGCAATCACCATGCGTTGTACTTCGCTAGTCCCTTCACCGATCTCGTTGATCTTCACACTACGCCAGTAGCGCGAGACAGGATACTCATCCATAAATCCGTAGCCACCATGTATTTGCACTGCCTGGTCAGCAGCGCGCGTGGCTGTCTCTGAGGCAAAGAGCTTCGCCATCGACGCCTCGCGCGTGTACGGTTTGCCCTGCATATGGAGCCAAGCCGCCTTGTAGTACATCAGGCGGGCCAGTTCGATCTCCATGTCCATATCGGCTAATTTGAACTGGATGGCCTGATGCTTACTGATAGGCTGTCCAAACTGCTTGCGCTGCGTCGCATAGCTTAGTGCCTCATCAAAACAGGCTTGTGCTAAGCCGACTGAGAGGGCGGCAATGGCGACACGTCCGGCATCAAGAATCTGCATGAACTGTTTGAAGCCATCTCCACGCTGGCCCAGGATGTTTTCCTCTGGCACCACACAGTCCTCGAAGGCGAGGGGCCGCGTGTCAGATGCCTTCCACCCCATTTTCTTGTACGCGTTCCCAATGATATAGCCCGGAGTCTCTTTTGGAACAATGATGTTAGTGATCTCGTTACGACCATCAGGTCGAGTTCCGGTTATAGCGGTGATGGTGACGCCGCCAGTCATGTCTGTCCCGGCATTAGTGATGAACGCCTTTGAGCCATTAATATGCCATTGTCCATCCCGCAGAACTGCGCGGGTCTGTGTGCCGCCGGAGTCGGAACCAGCCTCCGGTTCAGTGAGGCCAAAGGCCCACAACTGCTGACCGCTTGCAAGGGGTGTAAGAAAACGCTCTTTCTGCTCCTCGCTGCCAAAAAGATGGAAAGGAGTGGCACCCAACGAGGTATGCGCCTCCATCGTGATACCGACGGAGACATCACCTCGCGAAATCTCCTCGATGGCAAGACAGTACGAAAGGAAGTCGGCACCAGCACCACCATACTCTTCTGGAAAGGGTAGTCCGAGCAGACCCAGTTCACCCATCTTACGAATAACGGCATATGGAAATTTGCCCGTGGCATCTATTTCTTCAGCGATAGGCTTGATTTCTTGTTCAGCGAACTCTCGACACGTATCACGAATGGCTGTCTGCTCTTCATTGAGTGTAAAATCCATTCCGTTTTGCTCTCTTTCTCTTGTCATAAATCGAAGGTATAGGTTAGAACCGGTATCGTACTGTTTATTATACGAGATAGTGACCAGGAATGGCGAGATGATATTTTCTATTGTTTATCTGACATGTTTTTTACAACATAAATACTTCATATAAACAAGTGAATATTTTTGTGATATTTGAGTCAAAACACCTTCCATAGTGGTTTTCCTGTCTATATTGACTTAAAATGAATAACGATTTATATTTGAGTAGCAGAGATATATATCGCAAAGGCATCCATAGAGGAGTATATGTTTTGAGATTACATGTCCTCATTGCCGAGAGACGTAGCCTCATTCGTGGAGGACTACACACGCTTCTCGCCAACATTCCAGTCGTAGAGAACATCTACGAGGCAACAACAAACGAAGATATAAATAAGAATATTGCTACTCATCTCGTAGACTTGATGCTTATTGATCAGTCACTAATTACAGAAATCACACCCCTTCCAAGAAATCGCTTCGCTATCTTAGCACAAGAATTAGACAGGCAGGTATTGCAGATGGCCTATGAACAAGGAGCCTGTGGATATCTTCTGGATAGATACAATCATCATTGTAGTGAAACATTGCCTTCAAGAAGGAAGAACTTCATGTCAGGTCAAGATATATCGCCAACTCTTGCCGTTGTCTCCTTTGAGATATCATTTTCATACGAAGATGCACTGCGATCAATTACTGCTCTTGGATTGCAACCTACTATTCCTACTATCGGATCAACACAATATAAGGGTGGAATAATACAGACATGGGTCCCATGGAGTCCAGTAGGAGAAAAAGAACTATACGCACAGGGACATCCCATTATTATTCCACACCATCTTGCGGCCAGTGAACATCCTGAGCGAACACATACCATCTGGATTTCACCCACTCCTCTGGCACCAACCAACTGGATAGACCGCCTGAGAGCAATAGTTGGTGTACATACGGTAGAATTTCTTGACTGGTTCAGTTCTCCTGCAATTCATACTGATCCATGCCCTCCTGGTTCAGTCATTGCCTTAGCAGAAGACCAAGCAGGTATCTATGTTCGCATTACTTTCTCGCTTCCAGCGAACGGATACGATACAGCATTGTATCTTATAAGCGATTTAGGTCTTCGTTTAGCAGATCCTTGTTATGAGCAGGCGAAAGTCAAGGGAATGCCTCTCAATTGGCATTTGATGGAGCAAGAAAACATGTTTGCACATGAACAAGTTCTCATAGTAGCAACTACCACAATTACCCCTAGTGATTGGGAGATTCGTTTACGTAATGCTAATGAAATAGTAACTATCGAGGTTCCTTATACAGTTCGATGCTAAATGACAATTTTGATTTCAGCTGAGTATATTTAACAGAGAAGTATAATTAAGTATACCTTTATGTATAGACGTAAAAGTTGCACTTTTCCCTAGAAATTGTCTAAAAAAAAGGGGGAGATGTTACCGTGAAACTGCCTCGGGGGACACTACTGGGTGGGCATATGCTGCTGCACACGGCAGTGTCACAAGTGCCAGTGCAAGTTTCGCCTTGCTGTTGATCTTTTTAAGCGTTGCGGACTTAGAGTACAACGTGATTCATGCGCCAAGCTGACGAGCAAGATCAACAAAATCGTTGGCATTCACATCAAAGGCGGGGTCACCCACGAGATCAGAAGCGCCACCTTCCCCATGCTCCAGGGGACGAGCAACAAATCCTGTTTTCAGGCCCTGGGATCGTGCAGCATGTAGATCACCGTGGTGAGCGGCAACCATCATTACTTCACGGGGTTGGAGGTCGAGCAACTCAAAAGTCATACGATACACTTTGGGATCGGGTTTATAGGCTCGTACTAATTCGGCAGAGAGAATGCAATCCCAGGGGAGATTGCTGTACTTCGCCATGTTGGTCAACAACGCAACGTTGCCATTCGAGAGGGTAGCGAGTATAAATTTCTGACGCATTCTAGTGAGTCCCGCTGCAGAGTCGGACCAGGGTTGAAGACGGTGCCAGACTTTATTAAGGTGGGCCTTTTCTTCTTCTGTCAGACCAGTGACATGAAACTCTTCGAGCACCTCTTCCAGAGCAAGACGATGAAGTCCATCGAGGTTTGTCCAGGGCAGTTCTTGCCGTCTCACTTTATCCATAAAGGGATTATACCGACCGCGCCAGGCATCGGCAAACCTCGCCCAATCTACGTTCAGCCCCTTTTGCTGGTTCAATTGTTCGCCCTCGTGGGTAATCGTACTGCGATAATCCACAACGGTTCCAAACACATCAAACGCGAGTGCCTTCACTTCGCTCACAGGCATATCTGTTCCTCCTTCTGCTAGAGTGACATAGTCTAGTAATACTATGTCACTCTAAAAACTCCGCAGGGGTTAAGAAACTGTCTCGCCGCTCTTTACGTGAGCACCAATACCCTTACGCAGCATAGGCACCTTGTCCAGGGCTTCCCAGGGCGCGTCGATATCGGTGCGCCCGAAGTGACCGAAGGCGGCGGTGGGCTGGTAGATGGAGCGGCGCAGGTTCAGAGCCTGGATAATGCCTGCGGGCCGCAGGTCGAAGTGTTCGTTGATGAGACGGATGATCTCTTCATCGGAGACTTTGCCCGTACCGAAGGTCTCGACGAAGAGCGAGAGTGGACGAGCAACGCCAATGGCATAGGAGACCTGAAGTTCTAAGCGGTCGGCGAGGCCAGCGGCGACGATGTTTTTGGCGATGTGGCGTGCCGCGTATGCAGCCGAGCGGTCTACCTTGGTCGGATCTTTGCCGCTGAAGGCTCCGCCACCGTGACGCGCCATGCCGCCGTAGGTATCGACGATGATCTTGCGACCAGTCAGGCCAGCATCACCCATTGGGCCGCCTGTGACGAAGCGTCCGGTCGGGTTGACAAAGACCTTGGTGTCAGCGTCGATCAAATGAGAGGGAATGACAGGCTTGATGATGTGTTCAAGAACGTCAGTGCGAATCTGTTCCTGATCGATATAGCTCGCATGCTGTGTGGAGATTACGACGGCATCAACACGCACCGGACGCCCATGCTCGTACTGAACCGTTACCTGGCTTTTGCCATCAGGACGTAGATAGGCCATTGGACCGCTGCCAGCCCATGCTCTGCGCCGCTCAAGCGAGAGTTGACGCGTGAGTTTGTGGGCGAGGCTGATGGGCATAGGCATGTATTCGTCCGTTTCGTTGCAGGCAAAGCCAATCATCATACCTTGGTCGCCTGCACCAATCAGTTCCAGTTCGTCATCGCTGAGGTGCCTGAGGCTGCCCTTTGCCTCTACTGAGCGACTTACGCCCATGTCGATGTCTGACGATTGTTTGCCGATAGAGGTGACGACGCCGCAGGTGCGATAGTCAAAGCCATAGTCGGCATTGATATAGCCCACCTGCTCAATGGTTTTGCGTACCACTGCTGGCATGTCGATCCAGGCCGAGGTAGTGATTTCACCCGCAATGAGAATCAGGCCCGTTGTGGTCGCGGTCTCACAGGCGACACGCGCCATCGGGTCTTGTACAAGAATAGCATCGAGAATAGCATCCGAAATCTGGTCACAGAGTTTGTCGGGATGCCCTTCTGTGACCGACTCACTGGTGAAAAACGACTTCGGGCTTTCCATAAAATTGCTCAAAGATGAGCCTCCTTCTTATTTAAAAAGTATATGAACAGGGGACGCATAAGAGGTCTCCTCTTTATTGGAGACCCACAAGAGGTTTCCCTACTGTGGAATTGCTGAATGTGAGTGATGAGAGTTAAGCAGGAAAATAGAAGGCACAAAAAAACCCCTGCATTTTAGGGGTATGGCATTATGCACATTCCCCTCATCTTGCGGAATACTATGATATTCCACCGGAATTGGCACCCTTCCTGTATTATAACAGGCGGGTTGCCGGGCTTCGTCGGGCCGTTTCCCTCCACCTCTCTTGATGAGAGCGATCTCATTACTGGTATTCAGTTGTATGTGTGCTTGTTCGAGTTAGTACTTACTTGCTGCCGTATTTATTTTACGTTATGGATAAAGGACTTGTCAATTGCGTGAATGACTGAGCGAAAGACTTGAAAATCGCTAGCGATTTTCAAGTCTTTCGCTCAGTCATTCACACAAAAACGAATTTATGTTCCAGCTTCCCAGGAATTCAGATACTCATCCTGTGCTGCCGTCAATGTGTCGATACGAATACCCATTGCGTGGAGCTTGAGGCGCGCAATCTCTTTGTCTAGCTCTATGGGTAGAGTGTAGACATGGGGCTGCATTCCTTTAGCATGAGCAAGCATGTACTCGGCACCAAGAGCCTGATTTGCAAAGCTCATATCCATAACGCTTGCGGGGTGCCCCTCGGCGGCTGAGAGGTTGACGAGGCGTCCCTCGGCGAGCAGGTGAACGTGGCGACCGTCGCTGTAGGTATATTCATCCACGAAGTCGCGGACACGTCGCTTAGCGGTTGCAATCTGCTCCAACACGGGAATGTTGATCTCGTCATTGAAGTGACCAGCGTTAGCGATCAAGGCACCATCCTTCATATGCTCAAGGTGCTGACGATCAATGACGTTGATGTCACCCGTTACAGTAATGAAGATATTGCCAACCGCTGCTGCCTCGACACCGGGCATGACGCGGTAGCCATCCATAACAGCCTGGAGAGCGCGAATAGGGTCTACCTCTGTCACGACAACGTTGGCACCCATACCCTGTGCACGCGAGGCAACCCCACGCCCACACCAGCCATAGCCAAAGACGACGACGGTGCTACCAGCCAGTAGTACGTTGGTGGCACGGATGATCGCGTCAATCGCGCTTTGGCCTGTGCCGTAACGATTGTCGAACAGGTGCTTGGTGTCTGAATCGTTCACTGCCAGAACGGGAAATTTGAGAACGCCGTTCTTCTCCATGCTTTTCAGGCGAATAACGCCTGTGGTTGTCTCTTCCATCCCTGCAATGATATCGGGAATAAGCTCGGTACGCTTGGTGTGCAGCGTTGAAACGAGGTCACAGCCGTCGTCCATCGTCATATTGGGTTTGTGATCAAGCACGGAATTGATGTGGCGATAGTAGGTCTGCTCGTCTTCACCCTTGATAGCAAAGGTGGGAATGCCGTACTCACTCACCAGAGCGGCAGCAACATCATCCTGTGTCGAGAGCGGATTAGAGGCACACAGCACAAGGTCTGCGCCGCCAGCCTTCAAGGTGATAGCAAGGTTTGCGGTTTCAGTGGTGATATGAAGACAGCCAGACATGCGAGTGCCTTGTAATGGGAGGACTTTGGCGAAACGCTCACGGATGAGGCGTAGAACGGGCATATCTTTTGCAGCCCATTCTATGCGGTCTTTGCCGCGAGCAGACAATGCCATGTCTTTGACATCGCCACGGGTAGAGGTTGTCATAATTTATAGTTCCCTTCCTCAAAAGAATTGATAGGAATCATAATAGGGGCAAGCCCTATCACTACTATACACGGGTTCGTCGTTCTGCGCCAACAGTATAGTAATGATAGAGCTTGCCCCTATCATGCCCTGTACACCGATTCTGCCAACCCGCATCAACAACAAGCCCTGTCCTAAAATAGGACATGATGAACATATAACACATCATATCTTACAACATTTTTAGCTCTACTCGACTTTGTATCCGCGCTGTGACCGTCTCATCGAGACATCGACTCCCTGCGGCTGACCATTCTCGTCTGTCTCCCACGCTTCTGTACGGCTCGTGAGCGACCGTTCATCGGGCTTGCGGTAGATGATGCGCCTGGGTTTGTCTGACGCAGAACTAGTATTTTCAAAGATAGCCTCGTCCTGCGTCAAGTGAATTAGCTTGTAAGCAAGCGAGTCATCATCCCAGGAAATACTTTTGGGGTTGAAGTGTTTGACGAAGAAGAGGACATCGTCGTTTACTGCAACTATGGTCATGAACTCGACGACGTTCGTCTCTTCTCCTGCGACCGAGCGGAACATACCCATCATGGAATTGCCCAACGCAATAGACCAGTGCTCCTCGACAATGTCATCAAAGGCTAGCCCTTCCCAATCGCCAACTATCCATGAGAGATCAGCGAGTGAAAATGGGTGTTTCTTCGGATGCTTCTGGTTCAAAGTAAGTTCGGTATCATTAGGTGTACTATCTTGCATCGAAATACTCTTCTTTCTCTCAATGTACGGCCTCTGGATATACCACGTATCAGCGTGGCATTATCGTTGTACAGGTCTCCAATTAGGATCGAAGTGCGAGTAGACGACGAGTTCTTTGTAACGTGTCGCGATATCATCCATGGTGAGAGTGCGCAGGCGGTCGATGCTGAAATCGGCGCAGACAAAGGAGCCGAGAATGTTGCCATGTACGACGGCACGTTTGATGTCGTCGATGGAGTAGTGACCATCAGGATCGGGCTTTACAGTTGAGAGATAGCCGAGGAGTCCAGCGGCGAAACAGTCACCCGCTCCCGTGGGGTCAACAACATCTTCTAACGGGTACGGTGGTGCGCTAAAGTAAGTCCCATTGGCCCCAAACAGGAGGGCTCCATAGCTGCCCTGTTTGACCACGACGTATTGTAGTCCCATACCTAGAAGTTGACGGACACCAGCCACAATACTTGCCTGGTTCGTGTACCGGCGTATCTCTTCCTCGCTCACCACGAGGATATCGACGCGCTTGATAACCTCGGTTAACTGCTCACGCTCTGTATCAATCCACAGTTCCATCGTGTCAAGGACTGTGAGATGTGCGTGAGGCATCTGGTCCAGGACCTCCATTTGCAGCTCCGGTTGAATATTTGCGAGAAAAACGAGCGGGCTATGACGGTACTCCTCGGGGATGGCTGGATGGAAATCCGCGTAGACGCCAAGTTGGGTGTCGAGCGTGTCACGGGCATTCATATCCATATGATAGCGTCCAGCCCAGTGAAAGGTCTTTCCATCTTGTATCTGAAGACCGGCAAGATTGATAGGACGACTACGCCAGAAGTCGAGATATTTTTGTGGAAAGTCACTGCCTACAACCGCAACGAGGTTAACTTGATCATAGAGTGATGCGGCAGTTGAAAAATAAGATGCGGCCCCACCGAGGACCCCCTCTACCCTGGCAAATGGCGTCTCGACGATATCCAGGGCAACAGAACCAACAACAAGAATAGGCACAGATAGCCTCCACTATTCAAATCAAAATACATAAGGACTCGTAGGGATCATACGGGGGTTGCGTCACTCAGGTGTTCGATAACCCCATCGAGAAACGCGAGTGTTTTATGAAATTTCTCTTTCGCCATTTCGCGAGCTGGCTCTGTATTCAATGATTGGTACAGGTCGATGAAGCGCTCTTCTATATGACGAAGGATGGCGGCGAGTACATCTCCTGTCACCGCCCTGTCAGGATAACGCGCTCCAAACTCGATTAGTGACGTAACAACAGCCAGGCCACTGAGCCGACCTAGTTTATCCGCATCATAGAGGATACGTCCCTCTATCGGAGCCGAGTCGCGCTCTTCAACGGGTATGGGTGTCATGTGCGTTAAAATCGCCTGCTCAACTCTTTTGATGCGCTCGGGAGATACTTGCTGCGTTTGTAGAAATTCAACCGCTATCTGAGCAGACGCAATCTGATGATTGTGAAAGCCCTGCGAGACTGTAGAGATATCGTGGAGATAGCCCGCGATGACGAGCGCATCCATATCCACCTCTTCAGTATCATCTGCTTCATCTCGCTGTAATGCAAGCATCTTACAGTTTGCTACGACAGCACTGACGTAACGGAAGTTCTCGTGGCCCAACGTCTCCTCGGCATGTTGGGCCACGGCCTGTATAGTACCTGTCTCCATTGGCTTTATTTATCCCTTCCCATCATCGTCGCTCCCCTTCCGCTCTATGCTGACCGAACACACTTGATACAGCGTTTGGTCGTATGGAGGTCGGGCGACTCCTTTCTCAGTGATAATAGCGGTTACGTAGATATGAGGGGTAACGTCAAATGCTGGGTTGGCGACATGTATCCCTGCTGGTGCGATTGTTGTACCCTGCACAGTTGTCACCTCTTCCGTATTCCGTTGCTCAATGGGAATGGAATCGCCAGAAGGTAGCGCGAGATCAATAGTGGAACAGGGAGCAACCACATAGAACGGTATCTTGTGGACATGTGCCAGAACCGCAACGCTATAGGTGCCGATCTTGTTGGCAACGTCTCCATTTGCAGCTACCCTATCTGCTCCAACAAAAACCGCCTTGATCCCCCCATGATGCATGAAGTGCCCGGCCATATTATCAGTAATAAGCGTCAGAGGAATGCCCTCTTGTTGCATTTCCCAGGCGGTGAGACGCGCGCCTTGCAAAACAGGACGTGTCTCATCAACAAAGACATGAATATGCTTCCCCGATTTGTGCGCGGTGTACATTGGGGCAAGTGCAGTTCCACTTCCAGCGGTGGCGAGTGCACCAGCATTACAATGCGTGAGCAGGATATCGCCATCAGTAATCAGATCCGCGCCATACAAGCCCATCTGCGTGCATGCGGCTACGTCTTCATCTGCTATCATCTTTGCTTCGTCACGGAGACGTTGCGCAAGATGTTGTGGGGAATCGGTTTCTGCCACAGCACAGCGCATCATACGCTCTACAGCCCAGAAGAGATTTACGGCGGTGGGTCGCGTGCGACTCAACATCTTTCCAACAGCTTGCAGATGCCCTCGCGCTTGAATGAGGGTGAGACTCATTCCCTCTTCTCGTAAGAGGCGAAGCAAGGCGAGTGCCATGCCGAATGCCGCAGTAACACCAATCGCGGGGGCACCCCGCACTTTCAACGTTGTAATCGCGTTAGCAACCTCTTCCTCGTGTCTGAGCCTGAGCTGGACGACCTGTTGGGGCAGAAGCGACTGATCTATCATGCAAACGGCTGCACCTGAAGCATCTTCTTCCCACCACACCGTTCGTAAGGTTGGTACGGCTGATAGAGCCGCTGTGGTTGGTACACCTACTTCCTGCTGTGGTATGTTTTCACCCACCATAAGGCACCTGTTTTACTTCCTCTCTTCGTCCCTCGACACACATACAATGTTACCCCGTCGTAACGAGGATAGGCTGCTGTGGAAGCTTCTTCCCCCCAAATAGTACTAACTCATGGGTTAACGATAGCTTGAATTCCATAAGAGTATGCTACCATGATATTCGATAGCTAACGCGAGTGCAAGTAAACATGACCGTTTTGGATATGTTACTCGTACATTGGTTGTCCGTTCCACTACACAGAAGGATGAAAGCCTTTTCCATTCTGGCAGAAACAGAAATAAATAGTTCTGCGCAGCCTGGAGATGTGTTACTGTCTCTTGCATGGAACGGACAAGATGATAATTGTAGCCATCGAAGGGATTGTAGAGCATGGCCCAGGTGGAAACGAAGGAAACTTCCTGGTCATTTGACCAAATCTATGATGAATACAAAACTCCTATCTATAACTATGTATATCACTTGGTGGGCGACCGTGAACAGGCGGATGATCTGACACAAGATACCTTTCTAAAAGCGTTTAAGGCTCTACCAAAGATGGATGGAAGCTTAAAGCTATCAGCGTGGCTGTATCGCATCGCGACGAACACTGCTTATGATGCGCTGCGGCGTCGAAAACTGATCGCATGGTTGCCATGGCAAGACCTCGATCATGAGCCAGCGGATGTTGAGAGTGCAGACCCACAAGAGATGTATGGTACGACAGAGATAGTCCGTGCTGCTCTGCGGCGTATGCCTCAGCAATATAGGTCTGCATTGCTTCTATACACTCAGGAAGGGTTCTCGTATAGCGAGATTGCCCAGACGTTAAATATCGCCGAGAGTGGTGTCAAGATGTATCTCTCTCGCGCGCGCCAGTCGTTTCGAGAACACTATCGGTCCCTGGAACAGGGAGGAGGAACACAATGAATTGCGAGCACGTCGAGGACCTACTGAGTGCGTACCTTGACAATGTACTCGCACCGGAAGAGCATAACCTGGTTGCGGCGCATCTTCAGATATGCCCCACATGTAACGAGGTTCTCGCGGACTTCCGTCGCTTCGACACCCTTCTCTCAACTATGCAGCGTATCAGTCCTGATGCATCCCTAAGGGATAGAATATTTTCCTCAGCAGCGTACCTGGAGCTTACAGGAACAACAGGTCCCGCCTACACACAGAAGACGCGACGCACGGATGCTATTGCTCAGATAGTGGATAGAAACGATAGACTGACAGTCCCTCAAAGAAGAGTACGGCGTGAAGACGCTAATCGCCCTCGCTTAGTCGCCCTCCCTGGCGGTCTTGAAGCTACATCGTCCGATCTTCAATGGCGACAAGCGCCAGGAGATCCTATACTCCCTCCTAAGCGACGCATCGCCTTGGGACAGCGTATTATGCAGATAATGATAGCTGCCTGTCTCTTGCTCACCGTTGGTGTTGGAAGCTTTATAGGATGGAGTCTTTGGCAGGGACAAGAGCAGATGGCAAGGAATGTAGGAGGCATTACTCCACCTCAAGGCCCACGGGTAGGAGGGCCAATACCGGCTGGCATGCGTTTTATCTTCTTGCGCAATGGAACCTTGTGGAGTGGGTCCGCTGATGAAAATGCAAGGAGTGTTCGTTTGACACCTACATCGGTGATGGTTGCGACAAGCTGGGAAGTCAGACCTCCACTACTTGGACGTGCCGCAGGTGACATACTTGCATACGTTGACTTGCAGCAAGGGTACATCCACGAAATACGCAGTGATGGACAAAGCGATACTAGTATCAAACAGCCGCTTATCAAGATGGGAGTGCAACCCTCGTCAGTTTGGGACACAAGCGTTGGCTCAGCTATTTTGAACGGCTTGTCGTGGTCACAAGATGGGAGTATGCTGGCTTTCGTTGCTGCCCCAACAGGCACCCCCGGCCTCTACATCTACTCGATGAGTACAGGTGAAGTTCATGTGGTTTCGCTGCCGGGTAAAGGTGCAGCCTTTCACCCTGTATGGTCTCCTGATGGTACGCGAATTGCTTTTGAGTTTGCCCACGATGGTATCAAGAGCATTCTCGACTACAATACGCAAAACCATGGTGTGTTGACTATCGCCTCTGTTATCAACACAAAGCAAAATCCAACAGACACTGTACTCACCCTCGACTGGTCATCTAACGCTGACCTTCCAGCTGTTACCTGGAGCACGGGTACTCCTGGACATGTACATGGTATTTGGACACGACGCGTAGGTGTAAGCGAAATCAATGGAGCAGACTCGGTACGCACTCTAGCAACGGGCGATTACATACAGGCTACGTATAGTCGAGCAGGACGAAGTGGAACGGGTAGTTGGCTGCTTACGCCGTCACTGGCGGGTCATGCTGGAGACATTCTTGATGTTGATCTTGCCTCTACCGTTTACAGATTGACAAGTGGCAAGCAGGCTGAGTTTGCTCAATGGTCGTCTGACGGCATTCATATCGGCTATTTTGATGCATTATCGTCCGGTGTGGGGTCCTTCCGTATTATAGATACAACCACGGGTGTTGATACATTAGTAGCCTCTAGCGTCGTTAGTAGTCCTACGCCAGCATGGTCTGTGGATGGACAACAAGTTCTTTACAGCACAGGTATGCATGTCTTCGTCAATACTCTTCATGGAGCGAAGACGCAACTCAAGATGCAAGGGTCAGTCTCTGCATTTGTATGGTCCAGAGCCTCACCTCGTCAGGCGATCATCGCGATGCGCGATGAAAAGCAGGGTGTCTATCAGGTAGATTCGCAAAAGAATACAACATTACCGTTAAGCACAGAGGCTGTCATCGGTCCTATACAATGGACCCAGATACCATAGAGAGGACTGATACTGCCTTTAGGAGAAGACGCGATACATCGGTCCCGATGGCAACCATAGTACAGTACGAATAATAACTATCAATATTCACGTAGATTTTATATGCAATCAGGAGAACTCCACTGAGTTTTCACAAGGAATCTGTATAGTGTAAGAGGTGTCAGCTAATGTAGCCACTTTGGGGGTGGGGTGTACGTGTGTTTTGGAGGAAGAAAGTATGACAATAACAGCGCAGACATCCTTTGCAGGTGTCACAAATGGTCGTCCAGCATCCCGTATTGCGATTCATACAGAGGGGATAGCAAAACTAAACGCTCAGGCTGTTTTTCAAGCTCGACCCACAGCGGTCACGCAACACATCCTGAGTCGCATGGAACGACGAGATCGGATGGTACTCATCCTACAGGATGGCAAACGCTCTATTCAAGACGTGACACGCTTAATTCATCGAAGCGAGGTAGAAGTGGCACAGATTCTTGTGCGTCTCCTCAAATACGGATACATCGACTATATGGGGACAAGGGGCGTATGAAGTGCTAAGTGTTTCACTAACAAGATGAAGAGCAAAGGCTCTGTATCACAAAACCAGTTTTTTTAACCTGAAGAAATTGGCCCCAAAAGTGATAACTATTTGACCCTTCATGCGTTATAATACATAGGCTTGGGACGGAAGGCGGAATATACGTGAGCAAGCATATTCACCTCGACGAGCAGCTTGTAGCGTACATTTGAATACTCGTGCAACCTTTTCCCCATAAGGTTTGCACGCGCACCTCCTAGAGTTTCGCGTATGCTTTACGTGTACGCGCGGTAGGGGAAGGACGAGCTGGCACCCCGTTCTTCCCTTACTTTTACAGAGCGAGCAAGAAAGGGTCGCATGCAATTCATAATGCGGTCATTAGGAGGAAAACTCACAGCTAGCGCAGCACTGGTTCTCTTATTCTGTATGCTCCTGTTCATGCTGGCATCTTGGAGCTTACTTACGCTTTATTCTGAACACGAAACTAGTAGTAATGCGCGACTTCATCTTACCCTCACGAAATGGGCATATTCCACCCGCAACACGCTTTTAGTACGAGAATTGGAAGATATAGCGGGTGACGAGGACATGTCCGCCTCTGTCTCTCATCGTGATGCCCAGAGAACACAGACGCGTCTTCGAGATATCCCTAGAGCATTACTGGCGCAGTATCACCTCTCCCTTTCCACGTTAGAGGTTGTGCTACCAAACCACGAGGTTCTTACACATGTGGAGAACCTGGGAGCAACGAGCAAGACTTCTACTCCTCTTCCCCTGATTGACCAATCATTGTCAGGCAACGTGGTTGCAGCCTTACAACGTAGCCCGTCCGGTGCGTCTACCACGCCAGCCAAAAGCGATGAATGGGTGTTGTGTTTTGCAGTCCCCATCCGGCAAGCGAATGGAGGACCATCTGGTGTCCTGCTGACATCGCAGCCTATTGATGACGCCTTTGCCCAGGAGTTGGTACAACGCCTGGACGCAAACATTGTTCTATGCGTGTCTGGACAGATACAAGGCATCGCGGGGACAACACTCAAAAATCTCTCCCATACAGGGTTCACTTCGGCGGAAAAGACATGCCAACCCGATAGACAAACAGTCAAAGATGGTGCACAACAATATATTTCGCTTGCAAGTACTGTGCAAATGGAGCACCAGACTGCTGACTCACCTCCACTAACGATAGTAGATATTGAACCGACTACTACTGTTAATTTGCACAATCAGCGATTACTTCTGCTCCTTGTTGGCATAGGCATGTTTACCTTTGCTCTGGGTGTTTTTCTCTACTCATTTCTAACACGCACATTTTTTGTGCAGCCTCTTCGTCAACTGCAATCACGGGTACGCACCCTGGTTGCGGAAAATACGGATGCCGCATTGCCTCCACAAGATGAACTTGCTATGCTCTTCCACTCGTTCAATTTGCTCTCTGATTCTCTTGAAAGTGAGAGTCTGGCAATGACGAAGCAGATGGGCAATATCTTGATTATGAGCGATGCCCTGATCTCAACGCTCAACCTGGAACATCTGCTGGGAGAGATCGTGGCACGCCTGGGTCGAATCATGCAAGTAAAACATGCATCTCTACTGTTGTACGGACGCGAGATGCTTTCTCCATGGGCAGTCGCGCAATGGTCAGAAGACACAACAACTCCATCAACACCGGCCATTCTTTCCACAAATCCCTTGAAAGAGTCAACGGCACTTCAACAATCGGGGGCGGTAACGGTACATGCCGACCCGGATGGGGATGTCACGATGGCGGTGACGACAAAAATGACGGCTCTGCCCAGTTCGTCTAGTGGGAAGCGTCAAGCAATTCGTTCATCCCAATCTCCGCAGACGACACCACCATACGGCCTGCGTCGGCCACGTATCCCGCGCCCTGCGTTGCGCGACCTGGACATGATCCTGGCGCATATGGTCATCCAGAAGCAGAAAATCGCCTACGGAGAAGATGTTGCCACAATCTACCAGGAGCGACGCGAGAATTGGGCGCGTATAGCACTTGAGACAGGCTATCGCGCAGTCATCGCGGTACCACTCCTGCTTCAGGATCAGGCGATAGGCGCGTTTATGCTGTACTCGGATTCGCCCTACCAGGTAAGCAGCCGAGAGACTTTCTTATTGAGCACTGCCGCAATCCAGGCGTCAATGGCAATTCAAAACGCGCTGCTGTTCGCAGAGGTCAAGGAAAAAAACGCGGCCCTTGAACGTGCAAATAATCTGAAGTCTCAGTTCCTGGCGAATGTTACGCATGAACTGCGTTCACCATTGCACAGCATCATCGGCTACGGTTCGATGATTGTGGATGGGTTTGTAGATGGTGAGTTGACAAAACAACAAGAAGAGGATATCCAGTTTATTGTAAGACGCGCAGAGGACCTCTCACACCTTGTTGATGATATGCTCGATCTCTCTAAGATCGAGGCGGACCGCATAGAGGTGAAGCCCGAACCGCTTGATCTAGCTTCGAGTCTAACGGATGTGATAAACCAACACAAGCTGATGGCAAATGAAAAGGAGTTGTATCTTAAGTTAGAGATGGAGGAGAGTTTACCCCTGGTACTGGCGGACAGTCACCGCTTACGCCAGGTCGTGACTAACCTGGTATCCAACGCATTGAAGTTCACCGAACAAGGTGGAGTTACTCTTCGCTGTACACTCAACAAGAGCGGGGATATGGTACGTGTCACGGTACAGGATACAGGTATAGGTATTTCGCCCGCGGCCCTGGAATACATTTTCGAGGCGTTTCGTCAGGCCGATGGCAGCACTACACGGCGTTTCGGAGGGACGGGTCTGGGATTGACGATTGCGAAGAAACTCATCGAATTGCAAGGAGGCGAGGTTGCAGTGGAGAGCGTCGTAGGCCAGGGATCGGCGTTCTCATTGACGCTACCCGTCGCGGCATCTCCCAACACACCAACATAACTATCTTCACATCTAGCAGCAGATTGGCGGATAGAGAATAGCCGACAAAGCAAAGGAAGTAAGGAGTAGAGACATAGTGAGTACGCCCATATCAGGCACACCAACCATTCTTATTGTCGAGAACGAGGTTTCCAATCGCATCCTTATTGAGCGCGTTTTGTCTACGCGTGGGTACCGTTGTATCTCGGCCTCAAATGGACAGGAGGCGCTCGATACGCTCGATAGCGAGCCAGTAGATCTCATTCTTACTGACCTCTCGATGCCCGTTCTGGACGGATACCGCACAACTCAGTTGATTCGTGCTCGTCCACATCTTGCCAACGTCCCGATTGTCGCGGTCACAGCCTTCGCACTCAGTGATGAGGGGGAAGCGGCCAAGCGTATCGGCTGCACTGAGTACCTGACAAAGCCATTCAAGCCGCGTCAACTTTTGGAGATGGTGGACCGCTTGTTGCCGCCTAAATGATACTTTAACAGAACTGATGTTGCATGCAAGAATTCATCGACAAAAAATCATATCTAGCACTCGTGTGTTGACCTCATCCATCATAGTAAATGTATCCTCCTGACTGACCGGGCCGCTGGTCGGTCAATCTCTTTTAAGGACGGCTATAAGCAAAACGAGTAGGGAGACATATATATGGATATTCAAGCAACAGCACAGGCGGTGCAAGAGGTACAGGCTGACGCGCTGATCGTGGCGGCGCGCAAAACAGGGAAGGATGAGCACCGTGTTCAGCTATCCGCAACAGCAACTGCTCTAGATGGCACGCTAAACAGCCTCATTAGTGAACTGAGTATGGACGGAGAGTTTAAGGGCGGATTGGGCGAGATGCTGACGGTCCATACGATGGGACGCATGGCAACAAAGCGCGTGATCGTAGTGGGGCTGGGTGCTCAAGATAAGATCACAACACAGTCTATCCGACGTGCTAGCGCGATTGCGGCGCGGCATGCCCAGAACACGGGAGCGCATCATGTTGCCCTTGCCTTGACCTGGAATGGAGCGAATACTGATGGAGCACAAGAGGTACAGGCACAGGTAGAGGGGGCGCTCCTGGGACTCTACACATTTAGAATGTATCGCTCGGAGAACAGTAATGAGAAAGAAGTTTCGCGGCTCACACTCCTGACAAAGAATAATACAGACAAGGCAGAAGCTGAACATGCGATTGAGCAGGGACGCATACTGGCAGAGGCGACGAACTTTGCACGCAACTTGGTGAACGAGCCACCCAACGTCTTGACTCCACGAGAACTTGCTAATCGTGCAAGTAGCATGGCAAAACAGTTTGGGTTGGAGTGCGAGGTATTCGACAAGGCGAAGATCGCGGAGCTAGGTATGGGTGGTCTTCTCGGTGTATCACAGGGCAGTGCCGAGCCACCACGGTTTATTGTCATGCGCTATCGTGGCGGTGATGCAAACGAAAAAGGAATGGCACTGGTCGGCAAGGGTATCACCTTCGATACTGGTGGTATTTCGATCAAGCCTGCCGCTACTATGGATGAAATGAAGGGTGACATGGGTGGTGCGGCTGCCGTTCTTGGAGCGATGCAGGCCATTGCAGGGTTGAAGCCAAATATCAATGTAACCGGGCTGGTGCCCACGTGTGAAAACATGCCGAGCGGTACAGCGTACCGCCCAGGTGACATTCTGCGCATCATGAACGGAAAGACGATTGAGATTGTCAATACCGATGCCGAGGGCCGCCTCATCCTGGCTGATGCGCTCTCTTATGCAGCAAAAGAGGGGCTATCACCCATCGTGGACCTTGCAACGCTCACAGGCGCTATCGTGGTAGCACTGGGAAATACGACAACCGGGTTGTTCAGCAATGATCAGTTGTTGACCGATGAGATCATTGCTGCTGGTCGTGTAGAGGGCGAGAAGTTCTGGCCCATGCCAATGGACGAAGAGTACGGCGATGCCATCAAGAGTGACATCGCAGACATCAAGCAGACGGGTGGGCGTGCGGCATCCTCCATCTCGGCAGCGAAAATCCTGGAGCACTTCGTAGGAGATGCAAAGTGGGCGCATCTGGATATCGCTGGTACAAGCTATGTAGATAGCAAAAAGCCCTACCAGGAGAAAGGTGCTACGGGGGTTGGAGTACGCACACTGGCAGAACTTGCAAAGAGGTTATCGAGGTAGAGGCACCCCATAAAGTAAGGGCAAGCCATCGGACCATACTACGCCGCCTTTAGCAGCGAGGCGCGTATAGTAGGGACGATGGCTTATCCCCCTGGCATCTTATCTTTAAGATGGAAGCTTCCATCGTCTACAGCTTAGCTAAAACGCTCTCTGCAATGCAGTTTTTGCAGCGTAGTAGCCACACATGCCATGTACGCCGCCGGTAGGTGGCGTGGATGATGAGCAGATATAGATACGCTTGTTCGGCGTAGTATACGGATTTAGGCGAATAGTGGGACGTGTGAAAAACTGCATCAAATCCGCCATTCCACCATTGATATCGCCACCTATATAGTTCGCGTTATACTGCTCAAGCTCAGCCGGTGTGATAACGCGCTTTGCCAGGATACGGTCACGGAAGCCTGGGGCGAAGCGTTCGAACTGCGCCTCCATGCGTTCGCTCATATCGAAGGTTGAGCCGTTGGGAACATGACAGTAAGTCCAAACTGTATGCTTGCCCTCTGGCGCGCGGGTCGGGTCGAAGAGGCTTTGTTGCGCGACCAGCATGAACGGTTTTTCTGGCGGTTGCCCCTGCCTTACCTGTCGCTCAGATAGTGCTACCTCGGGAAAGGTGCCACCAAGATGCACCGTCCCAGCACGGAGACATTCTTGTGCCTTCCAAGGAATGGGACCATCAAGCGCATAGTCTATTTTGAATACGCCAGGACCGTAGCGGTAGTGTTGCAGACCGCTCTTGTAGCTATTGGGCAAGTGATGACCAGCGATGCGCGGCAATTGGCGTGGTGTTACATCAAATAGCACTGCACGAGCAGAGGGCAAAGCGTCAATTGATTTGACCTCGACTCCGGTGATGATCTCACCACCGAGAGATCGAAGGTGGGCGGCGAGGGCATCGACGATTTTTTGTGATCCGCCACGTGGTATAGGCCAGCCAACGGCATGTCCAAAGACACCAAGCATAAGACCAAAGGCGGCACTTATCTCTTGTTCAAGAGGCAAAAAGGAGTGTGCAGCCATTCCCCCAAAGATTGCGGAGGCACGCTCTCCCCTGAAGAGTTGCCTGGTAAGACCTCGCGCTGAGCGGATTGCTTTCAAGCCGAAAGGGGCCAGTAAGAAGGGATGAAGAAAAGATTGCGGTCGTAACGGGCCAAGCAAAGCATCTATCAGTATCTCCCAGTGGTCAACGAATGGAGTCATGAGGTGCCTGTATGCCTTTGCGTCACATCCTAACGTTTCGCCCGTCACCTCTATGGACCGTTCGAGGACCATCACAGTTCCGTCATCAAGGGGGTGCGCAAGCGGAGCGGATGGCTGTATCCATTCTAAACCGTACTGCTCTAAGGGGAGGTTGCGGAAGAATGGCGAACCTACTCCAAGTGGATGAATCGCCGAACATATGTCGTGTTGGAAGCCTGGTAGCGTTAGCTCCTTTGTACGGGAGCCACCACCAATGGTGTCTTTCGCTTCGAACACGGCAACTGATTTACCCGCCTGAGCCAGGGTAATCGCGGCTGCAAGGCCGTTAGGCCCTGAACCAACTACAATTGCATCATAGGAGTGATATGTGGACATAGCTGTGCCTATTTCTACGGTTTTCTGCGCTGAACTTTTTGCTTCTCCCAACGGAACGGGATCGTCATTATGTATATTGTAGTCCGCACACCAGCATTGTGCCAGATGTTCCTAAAGCATCATCAAAACGTAGGGAGGACAAAACTTTCAGTATCCGCGCCTACGAGCCTGTAAACTACGCCAGTACCGCCTCTACATTTATTTCGAGCCACACTTTATACCCAACCAAGAGCACATCCGTCCTCGATTGATTATACGTCATCCCAAAATCACGACGATCAATAGTCGTTCGAGCGAACAGGCCAACGCGCCAAGCATTGGTAAGCAAGTCCTGAGTCAGTCCTGTATATGCTGCCTGGAACGACACCAATTGCTTTATTCCATGCAAGCAGAGATTGCCATTCAAGTTGCAGCGATAGCGGTCCACCAACTTAACTTGCGTGCTCTCGAACGTGATTGTGGGGTACCTGGCAGCGTCAAAGAAATCGGCAGAGCGCAGGTGAGCATCCCGCTGCGCAACACCGGTCTGGACGCTGGCGGTAGTCACCTGCGCCTTTATCCATGAGTTGGTTGGGTTCTCAGCATCAAGGTGAACCATGCCGCTCACTTCAGGGAAACGACCCTTGACGTTCGTGATCATGAGATGGGTAACATAAAATTCAACTGAACTATGAGCAGGATCAATCGTCCAAAGCATACAACTCTCTCCCTTTTCCATATTGCGCTCAGTGTATTGGTTAGCAAGGAGTATATGGTGCTGGTCCGGTCTAGTCAAGTAGTACTATATATAAATTTTGGAATGAAACGGCTCATACCACACTCTTGTTAATGGTGAGCTTATTATTTTGTTCACTCCCATTTTTCGAGCGCAGACGGAGGTCGTTCACAGATTTATTGATGAGTATATCACTAAATTTGACACTGTTGGGAAACCCTTTTGCCGAACAGAATTCAAGCTCGTTTGTATGCACAAAGACCGTTCGAGGGAAGCACGACCAAGGGGTTTCCCAACAGTGTCAAATTTGTGTAAGAACCGCCCTAACTTTATACGATTTTTATTACCATTTTCACCTATGCTATGCTATACTACAACATTATTATTTCTTACTAAGAAAGGGGGATGTTATATGCAACTACACAAACAGGTTCGCATTCCCGAGCGTAATATCCAGCCTTCAGAAACCTTGACATGGCAGCGTTTACCTCGGCAAGTCTTCTGGTTAGCTGATGGAAGACGCGATACGCAAAGAATAGCTATGTTATTGCATAGACCCCTTTCTCGCATAGAAGAGGTTATCCTGGGATTGCAACAGGCTGGATACGTTAGCTTACGAAGTGAAAGAAAGGTCTTCACGATGAACGTGCCATTGCTCAAAGAGAGCTTCGATATGATTGTTCCGCAAAAAGATGCTTTTGCACATAGTTTCTATGAGAGATTGTTTACGGATTATCCACAAACCCGAGCACTCTTTGCTCAAACCGATATGCGCCGTCAAGAAGGATCACTGATGGCAACGCTTGCAACAGTGATAGCAGGAGCACAGCGCGGAGATAATCTCGTTCCCACACTCCAGCAGCTTGGAGAGAAGCATAAGAGGTACGGAGCAAAACCACAGTACTACCCTCTTGTCGGAGCGGCTCTGCTTGAAACATTTCACGAATATCTCGGCCCTCGTTTCACACCTGCTATGCAGGAGGCGTGGGAAGAAGCATACGAGATTATCAGCACTCAGATGATAGAGGGCGACAATCCTCTTCCCACTTAAGGATAACCAGGGCCAAAACCAGGGTGAACCCACGATGCAGTAGAGGAGCCAAGCCAGGGCCATCCAACGAATGAGAGCAGGTAACGTATTTACATAACGTGGAACAGAACACGACTTGCCGAAGCCCCCTCCTTTAGCTTCTTTGCATAGAACGATTGTAACTGGCTTGCTGTAAGCTTCTGTAGCTTTATATGCCCAATACCAGGAACAAGGTGTTTATGTACAGCAATACGATTGCCTGTATAAGTGCTCGGTCGCACCATAGGCTTTTCCACATCCTCTAGCCAATACTCTAAAAACTGCCTCACTGTTTGATGCGGCCCCATTGCAAGTGTCCCTTGCCTCTGTTGAAATTTGGCCTCTTCCAAGAGCTTATAAGCCTCTTTCAAGGAAGTAACCAAGAACAAGCCTTATCAGCACATAAAACTAGGTCTGTCTGAGAGCTTATAAGCCTCTTTCAAGGAAATAACCAAGAACAAGCCTTATCAGCACATAAAACTAGGTCTGTCTGACACCAGTTTTGACACCAGAGAGGATAGATAATCATGGAAGACACTAGACAAGATTAGACAAAAATACACCTCCGCAAGCTCGATTACCAGGCCAGCGAAGGTCTATAAAAGCCTATTGGGGTATGGTATACTCTGTTCATGAAAATTTCCATTCGTTACTTCGCCTCGTTCCGCGAGATTGTGGGGCAAAATGAGGAGACACTAGACATAAATGAGGGGACAAGTGTCGCCGAGATGCGAGCAATGTTGCTCACACAGTACCCACGCCTGCAAGCTGTGATGGAACACTCGGTTAGTGCGGTCAATCGAAAGTATGTACCCGCGGAGACCGCGTTGCACGATGGTGATGAGCTTGTGTTTATTCCCCCGATGGGTGGAGGAGCCGCTATGGAGCCACTAATTCAGCTTACGCGTGAACCGCTCGACCGGAATGCGCTCGTTGCAGCGACAAGCCATCCCAGTGTGGGTGGAATTGTCGTCTTCGAGGGAGTAGTACGCGATACTGCACGAGGGAAACAGGTGCGCTACCTGGAATATGAAGCCTACGAGGAGATGGCAGAGCAACAGATACGCACGATTGTTGCCGAGGCACAACAGAGATGGGGTGTAGAACGGATCGCGGTGGCGCATCGCTTTGGACGCCTGGAGATTGGTGAAGCAAGTGTTATCATCGTGGTGGCAAGTCCACATCGAGGTGAGGCATTTGAAGCTTGCCGCTATATTATTGATACCCTCAAGACAACGGTCCCAATCTGGAAAAAAGAAGTTGCAACCAACGGAGAAGAATGGGTTGAGGGATAGTATAGCAGGGCGATTCTTGTAGTCACCCTGCTACATACATCAATTTTTTATGGTATACTTGCCGGTAAGGGCTAGTATGGTTCTCAGTTCTTCCCGGAGGCGTTGATGAACTTATTCGAAAAGCAGGCTCGACTCAATCAACTCTTCACGCAAAGTCCTGTCAACGCGGCCTACTTCACAGGCTCGCTCGCCAATCGAACCTCGTTTGGGCATCTCAATGATGTGGACATAGCTATCCTCTTGATGGATCAGATCAAAGCAGACCAGTTTCTTGACTATCAGCTCTACTTCTTTAGCGAGTTGGCGAAACGGCTGGACTCTGACACTATCGATGTGGTCATCCTGAATCAGGCTTCACTCCTTCTCAAGTCGCAGGTAATTAAATACGGACAAATCTTGTTTAGCCGCGACGAGAAACAACGCGTATCATTTGAGGCAAAAGCGGTGATGGACTACCTCGATTTCAAGAAGTTCGATGAGATTCAGAATCAGGCGTTGAGCCGTCGACTCTATGGGCAGATGCCGCAAATACTGCAGATTGACAAGGAGTTGGTGCAGCGCAAGCTACAACAGTTGCGCGATGCAGTGAGTATTCTGCATGATGTAAAAAAGACGCCCCTTGAAGCATTTATAGCGGATCATCACGTCTATGGTCTTGCGGAGCGATATTTACAATTGGCAATCGAGGCATGTCTACATGTATGCAGCACGATCATCGCATCGCTGAGCTTACGCCGTCCAGAGGGATATCACGAATTGCTCAGCATTGTGGCGTCACAGCAGTTTATTCCAAGACAATTGGCGTATCGGTTAGAGGTCCTGACTGACCTACGTGATGCGCTGGTGTATGATCCTGGGACACTGAGCCATGAACTGCTTTATGAACATCTTCAGCATCGTCTTAGTGATCTTGAGGCGTTCGCAGACGCGATAGACGAAAAATCGGGAGCCTAAGACGCACAAGAAATGCTGGCATCGACTGATGCCAGCATTTCTTGTGCTTCTACGGTTATACCTCGCTCACAGTGCGAAGAGCATCGGCTTGGCTTTTAGCTTCTTCCGCCTCTTCCTGACGACCAGTTTCTCTATAGATTTGCTCCAATGTCTCGTAAGCAAGAACCAATGATGGGTCCATAGAAATTGCCTGTTGTGCAGCATCGATAGCCTCATCGTAGCGCTTAGCTTCGCGAAGGGTATCGGCAAGGTCGTTATAGTAATCAGCGTTGAGAGGATCGCTGTCAATAGCGTTTTGATAGTTTTCAATAGCCTCGTCATAGCGACCCATAGCATCGTAGGCGCTGGCGAGTTGGTAGTAGCCTTCTGGGTCGTCTTCGGATCGCTCTAACAACGCCCTTGCGGTTTCAATGGCCTTCTCGTGCTGACCCAAAGCATTATAGGCATCGGCGAGACCAGCATAAGCAGCGGCAACGTCATCTGCCTGTAGCTCGTCAGTACGATCGATCAATCCCTGGTAGGCGGTCTGTGCCTCGTCGTAACGTTCTGCTTCCATGTACGCTTCCGCAAGGCTAAAGCGGGCAGTGACGCGCTGAGGGTCGATCTGGATAGCCCGCGCATAGGCATTAATCGCGTCGGTAGTATTCCCTTGCAAAGAACGCCAGCTGCCGAGATGTTCCCATGCCTCGGCATCTTCGGGGTCAATGGCGACGATACGCTCATACACCTCTGCGGCCTGATCGCGCTCGCCCATCTGCTCATAGACGGATGCCAGCATGTCATAGCCAGTGCGCCCTTCGGGATCGAGGGAAAGCATCTGGTTGGCAACGGAGAGGGCATCGTCATAGCGACGCATGTCGAGATAGATGCTGGCAAGCTCAGCGTAACGTGTGGGGTCAGAGGGATCATCATCTACCCGTCGCTCCTGATCCATAAGGCGGCGAAGCTGATCGTTGATGCGCTCACGAACATCGCGCAGGTTATCACTGGCTACCGTGTTCTCGGGATTGAAAATAAGAGCTTGACGATAGGCTTGGATAGCGTCCTGGTACAGGTTCTGCGTTCGGTATGCATCGCCAACGCTCGTGTAGAGTTCATCATTCTCAGGGTCAATCTCCAGGGCTTGTTGAAAGGTCTCTAAGGACTCTTCATATAAACCCAGTTCGCCATAGAGATTGCCAAGATTGATATAGGCATCGAGCAGCTGCGGGTCGAGGTCGATAGCGCGGCGATAACCCGCGACGGCAAATTCAGTCTCGCCAAGATATTGTTGGGCAAGCGCGAGGTTATAGCGTGCGCGTGCATTCTCAGGACTGAGCGCCACCGCCTGCTCGAAAGCCTCTGCTGCTGTCTCGTAGTCTCCCGCTTCGGCTGCTGCATTCCCTCTATCGGTCCATGCCTGTTCTGTTTGTTCCTGAGTGGCACTCTGCATATCCTGGCGGCTCACAAAGTGGACTGGAACTGTGTTCTCGTCCGTAGTAGTAACATCTCTGTTTTCTGTGTCTTCTGTATTTTGCATTTCGTCCATAGAGTGTTCGTCTCCCATTATGTACATGATTTTTATCACTGGAATATATTGTTAACCCTTGCGTAGTATAGCACACAGTCGGTCCAGACGCGACAGGTCGCCAAGTAGGGAAACCTCTTGTGGATCTCCCTTGCTGCTTCACGTATGCGGTAGACCCACAAGAGGTTTCCCTACTTGACACGCAGGGTTAATTGGAAGTCGTATCGTGAGCCGGGATAGAATGCCTCGGTATATTCGATAGGTAGACCGGTTTCATCAAAAGCAGCACAGATGAGACGGATTCCAGGCTCGTTGGAAGGAATGCGTAGTAATTCAGCCTCGCGGGCCGAGGCGGTGTCGGCTCTAAAGGTCTGCTCAGCAATATATGGATGCAACCCTTCAGAGGACATGAGGCTGTAGAGGGAGCCTTCGGCAGTCTCTTTAGCACGTTGATAGACGTTTGCTGCGCGAGGATGGGGCAAATAGTCAATTTCATAGGCGACCGCAGTGTCATCTGCCAGGCGTAGTCGCTCAAGACGGACAACCTGCTCTTCGTCATTCAGGCGAAGTTGCTCGCGCACAGTTTGCGATCCACGCACAAGTTCGCCCACCAGGAGCATACCGCCAGGACGCCTTCCGCGTCTTCGTAGTTCTTCAGTGAAGCTGGTTAGCTCGCTGATATTCTGTTGAACGCGTGGCTCACAAACAAAGGTGCCACGTCCATGTTGACGATAAAGCAGGCCCTCATGGACCAGTTCTGTGAGTGCTTGCCGCACTGTCGCGCGACTCACATGGTACTGGGCAACTAGTTCCGGCTCTGAAGGTATGGCGAGATGAGGTGCGAGATGACCCGCACGAATTTGCTGCTTCAACACCTCTTTGAGTTGATAATAGAGTGGGAGAGGATTTGAACGCTCTAACGTAGGCATATATGGTTTCCCTTATGTCCTGACAAGAGATATAGATAACACAAAACACATATTGTATTACATTGTAGGTCAGGATACGGGAAGAATATATCACAAAAGCTACGATGCGTCGAGAGGGAAATACAATAAAAAATCACCTGACCCTTTTGCGGGGTCAGGTGAAAAGTGCTTATTTATGCTTTAGTAGCCCCGCTCTCGGCAAGAGCGCGATCAATCTCACTCTTAAGTCGTGTGGGATGGGGACCAACGAAGCGACCAATGACCTGTCCATCCTTGAACATCATCAGTGTTGGAATGGCCTGAATGCCAAGCTTTGATGGTGTGAGGTTATGCTGGTCGATATCCATCTTTGCAAAGCCCAACTTGCCCTGGTACTCTTCGCTGAGGCGCTCGTACACAGGGGCGATTGCGCGACAGGGACCACACCAGGCGGCCCAAAAATCTACGATAACGGGTGTCTCAGACTTGAGCACCTTCGTCTCGAAATCCTGATCGCCAACCTGAAACAGATTAGCATGTGTGTTATTCACGATAGTTCTCACTTTCTAAATCAGATAGTCTATCTGTCTTCCTGGTACTGCTTGTGCCGGAATAAGTATCTTACTACTAGAGACAACAAAGCTATCTATGCATCTATTCCGTCGTTACCCTACATTTTATAATACGTATTTACTCTCCAATACGTATCATTTCTTGCGTATCTCTCTGGTTGAATGTCAGCTCTACCAGCCTCTCACTCAAGAAAAAGGAAGAAGGACACCAGTGCCCTTCTTCCTTTTTCTTGAGAGGTTCTAAATTATCAACGACGGCGATCCCCACCTTGAAGAATAGATAGGATGCGCAGAATGTACAGGAACAGGTTCAACACTGTGATAAAGAGTGAAACTGTCAGACCGATAGCATTGGGTAGCGTGTCAGCCATATATTTGGCACGCTGTACATAGAACAGTACATAGCCAGAGAAGATGGCGACACCTACAACTGAAATGAGTAGAGCAACTATTGGAGTCCCAAAAAAACTACTAAAGAATATGCCAAGAATGCCAGCTACAAGCAGCAGGATGACACCAAAAAACAGATAATCACCCAAACCGGAAAAGTCACGTTTTGTCGTCCAGGCATATCCGGCCAATCCGAATGCTGTCACAGTCGTAATCAGGAATGCCTCGCCTAGAATATTACTATTGACAGCTAGATAGTAGCTAATCAATGGAGCAAGCGACATTCCTTCCAGGAAGGTGAACAGGTAGAGCAGAAAGAGGTTGATACCAGGTTTCTGAATGAGAAAGTTCAGCGCGAAAAGAACGACCAGGCCACCTAAAGCAACAGCCCAGTATGTTCCAACGCCAGCACCACTACCAAAAACCTGGAACCCTGCGAATGTGCCGATAGCTGCAAAAAGGAAGGAAAAGGCGAGAAGGCCCATGACCTTCCCAATCAAGCTACTCGCTTGCGTTCTTTCGTACCCGTAGGGCATGGTTTGGTATTGGTAGTTGGAGCCAAATGTATTGTTGCCTCCAAAGGGGCCATTATTTCTTGAGTTGTACATATTTCTAGGATACATGATGAACCTCGGTTATAGAACTATTGACGTAGCGCAACATTCCTTGCCAAGCCTAATGTGAGAAAGTACCTACATTATGCTCACGCCCTATCCTATATTACGAAGAGAGTGCGAGATAGTTACATAGCTCTGCGTTAATCCGCAGTTCTCTATACTCATTATAACGCACCACACCCTTTTTTTCTTCCCTGGTCCCTATAGCAGTGCGGTCGGAGGCTCATCAATATTGATAACGAATACTCTTTGTGAGACACCAGGATCAGGAAAATTCTACATGACGCTCCACACGCCGCAAATCTCACAAATCGCTACACCTACCTCGCCAAAGGTTTTGCTGCGAGTATTCCAGCGATCATACATAATGGCGATTGAGCCGCAATTCCAACAGCGAGCACGTCCTCCGTTCTTGCTCTCTTGCGCGAGCTTCTGAAGTAACTCACTGCGGGCCTCGTCTGAACCAGTGTATCCAGGGTTATAGGCGAGATGAAGTAGATTTCCCAGAGGCAAGCTGATCTCGTGTGAGGGTGCCTGTGGCTGTGCATGATTTGTTGACGCAGCAGCTGGTTGAGCGGCCTGATGAACTTGTGACGACGGTGGAGGTTGTGGTGGACGACGAAATAGCTCTCCACGAGCGGTTCGTCTCCCGCCTTCGATAGAAGAAGGACTGTATCCGTGTCGCTCTGGATGGTCGCCATTTGTTGCATTTGGCGCTGGTGGTGATGGTGTCACCGTCGGCTGTGCAGGCGGTGGAGAAACAGCGGGTGGCTGTTGAGAAATAGCGTCGGCATCTGCAGATTCAGAGGCAGCAGGAAACTGCTCGGCCTCCCCTGCAGTGGCAGAGGACTGCTCTACTGCAGGTGTTGCGTCTACTGTTTCATTGCTATCAGCCAGATGATGATTACTGTTGTTTTCTGGCTGATCTGGCGGATTAGCGCGTCTTCGTCGCGTTATTGGCATAGGGGTCTGCTCCATGAGAAGTTGTGAGTGACTGTCTTACGATGTGTACAATCTAGTATGATGTAGTGTAGCACATGTATTATATCACAGCATGTAGAAATAAACAGGGAATAGGCATCAGTTTGGGGCAAGTAATTATCCCTTTAGAGAGAGACTCACCCCACTGCTTGTATCTAAAAAGTATACGTTATGCGTAGCTTTTTCGTGCTCTGTTAAGTGGCTTACGGCTACTATATAAGCGACTCATGGATAACTTGCGAACGACCGATATGCCGCTTCTATAGAGCAAGCCTTATGCATTAAAAAAGTCAGCGTTTATCTTGATGTAGCTCTTCCACTCTTCGGGAACAGCTGACTCTTCAAAAATAGCGGTAACGGGGCATGCAGGCTCACAAGCGCCACAGTCTATACATTCATCGGGATTGATAAAAAGCTGTTCAGCAGTCTCGAAGCCAGGCTCATTCTGTGAGGGATGAATGCAGTCAACGGGGCAAACATCTACACAGGATGCATCCTTCACACCGATACATGGCTGGGTGATTACGTATGTCATTGATTTAGAGTCCTCCTCTTGGCTCGCCACGCAGAAACTAGGGTACAGTTCGCAGCGACTATGTTTGGCAACCTTAGTATAGAGGGTTGCACTAGCTATGTCAATCGCTTCTTAGCTCGAAAAGCGTGAATTAGCCGTAGCTAAGCAGAGTCTCCATCCTTGCGGGTGGTGGTAGGGGCGCAATTGATTGCGCCCACCCGGCACATGCATACATATGCACGGGCGCAATTGATTGCGCCCACCCGGCACATGCATGCATATGCACGGGCGCAATTGATCGCGCCTCTACCACCACCTCCGTCCTTCCGGGTGAAGGACGGAGAACCGCTAAGCAGCAAGCCTTGACAAACTACATACTAGTCCAGTATAGTTGTTAGTGACAATCGACTATACCACGCTACATACACAACGACACTCTTGAAAGGAGGGTCCCTGTTATGACAAACAGCCATGCTACAGCAATTATATTGCTATCTGTACTTCAACAGGGACTCATAAGAGGTTTCGTTGCTATCGATCTTCCCTCAGCAGTTGACACTCCACAGGCCCAGGGTATTCGTGTGCCCATTTTCGGGGAGAGATGACGCAACCAGCAGAGGTAGAACATTCTCCGAACCGTGGGCACCTGAAGGCTCACGGTTTTTTCTTGTCCTTTTTGCACAACGCAGTATGTCTAATGTCTGTGCCTGCTACCCCTCATCTTTCCATGAGTAGTAGGTGAGACAGAAATGAGAAAGAACGGTCATGACTATAATAACGACACAAGCGGCAGAGGCTACATACCGTCGGGATTTAGGCGACGGTCTCGTTTTGCGCTGGTCAACGGCGGCTGATACTGAAAACATTGCACAGTTGGTTAGCCTGGTCTTCCGTGATAAAGAGGATGAGCCGCCTAACGAGCCTATGAGCAATGAGATTCGTCAACTCATGCGTGGAGATCATCCACTCATGGGTCCCGGTGACTTTGGCGTAGTGGAGGATACGCGCAAGGAGGAAAACCCGATTGTGGCCTGTACCTGCCTATGGAGAAATCACTGGGAATACGAGGGTATACCCTTCGCTATGGGACAGCCTGAGATTGTCGCTACGAATCCAGAATATCGCAATCGAGGATTGATACGGGCATTGTTCGACATGGTGCATGCACGCAGCGAGTCAGAGGGACACATGGTGCAGGCTATTACGGGCATACCCTACTTCTACCGTCAGTTTGGCTATGAGTATGCCCTGAACCTTGAGGGCAAGCGTGTGACATATGTCACACTCATTCCTAAAGCGAAAGAGGGTGAGCCAGAGCCATACACGCTGCGTAATGCTACCGCAGAAGATATTCCCTTGATACAGGAGTGTTATAATCGCCGACGGGCAACAAGTGTTGTCTGGACGAATATACCTGACACTTGTTGGCTATATGAGATACAAAGACGCGACGATCCCAGGATCAATAAAATGCCACGTCTTCAAATGATCATTGATATCACCAATACCGTTCGTGGCTATACGTGGCTGTCTGCAAGGCGTAGAGGCAATGGGAGTAACTTCAAGGTATATGCGCTGGATGTTCTTCCAGGCGTGAATTTGCATGCTATGATGCCATCAGTTTTACGTGGAATACAGGCATATGCTGCGACGGTACCCACACACGGTTCAGATGCCGCGCCAGTGGACGAAATCTCCTTCAACCTGGGACGTACACATCCTGTGTACGAGGCGCTGGGGAACGTATTAGCACCGTTTTACGAGGCTCCCTACGCCTGGTATGTGCGGGTGCGGAACATACCGGCATTTCTCAGGTATATCGCACCAGCATTAGAGAAGCGATTAGAGAACTCAGTGGTAGAGAGCTACACAGGAGAACTTAAGATTGATATGTATCGAGGGGGCATACATATGGTTTTCGAGCATGGACGCTTGACTGCGGCTGAGCCCTGGCAACTTCCAATCTATAACTCGAACGCGGGCGCGGGTTGCCCACAGTTGGTTTTCCTGCAATTGCTGTTTGGTCATCGCAGCCTGGATGAGTTGCGCTATGCATTTCCTGATGTATGGGCCGACAGAGATGCGGAAATTCTGCTGAAGACTCTTTTTCCTGCCAAGCCATCGGCGACCTTGTCGTTGTAACACTTCTTGAACGCATAGATAAAACAAACTGGGTGCATTGGAATGGTAAGACGTGTCGTTTCCCAGTTTGTTTTATCTATGTATCTGAACAGTAAATTATTTAGGGATGTCTATGTAGAGATGTGAAAACTCGACTTCAGCATCTTGCTGCTCTACATAGAGACCCACTTCGCCAGAGGTGAGAGCGCCTGACGAGCTATCGGTAACAGGCGTACTCAGAGGTTTGTTGTTAACGGAAAAAGTGAAGGTGGCCCCATGAGCCTCAATGGTGGCAGTATTGCTTTTTCCCATACCTCTTAGGAGCGAAGATACGGGGCCAGATGCGAGTTGTTTCCACTTGTTATTGCCATCGTAACGCCAGAAGACGTACTGTCCTTTGCCCGATGTTTCGATCTCAAAAAGATAGTAGTGCGATTGGTCAGCGGTGGAGCGGAAGACGACACCGTAGTAGTCGGAACCATCATGGTTGCCATGAAGCTGCTTCATGGTCACAGTGAGTCGAAAGTCGTGATATTGATGATCGCTATAAAGTGCCATAGCAACGTTCTGATCTGACTTGTTCAAGATATGATACTGCTGGTTCTGCTTACCAAAGAAGAAAGTGCTGCTCAGAGGCCAACTATTCTCGTTTGTCAGGGTATCAGTAGTAGGTTTGTCGATGCCAGAAGCAAGCGACGTTTGTACACCTGGGGGCGGGACCGGAAGACGATGAAAGACCAATGTCGTTGCGGCTACAGTCCCTCCAATGAGCACAAATAATACAGCAGCTATAATGGCAAGCCGTGGCACACTGAAGAGGCGGGACGACCTGGGAGCCCTGGCAGACAGAGGCTTGACTTGCACAATGGGTTGAGGCACAAGCACAATGGGTTCTGGTCCATCAAATATAAACCCTGTGTTTTCAGCCGAACGTCGGTCAGCAGAGGAGGTTTGGGCGAGTTCTATTGCTTGAGTGAAGGCGATGCTGAACGCGCCCGCAGTCTGGAAACGCTGATCGGTGCTCTTAGCGAGAGCCTTACGCACAACACTATCAATAACGGGCGAAATATCGGCACGTACCGGACAGAGAGAAGGAGGTGACTCGTGAATATGCATCAGAGCAAGAGCAATGGTCGATTCTGCCTTAAACGGTAGTTGCTTTGCCAATAAGAAAAAGAGTGTGATACCTAATGAGTAGATATCAGAGCGCCCATCGAGGGGCTGTCCAAAAGCTTGTTCAGGTGAGATATAGTCAGGAGTACCCATCAAGGCTTCCGCTTCTTTGGTGGCGGGTTGAGTTTCGTTCGACTCTACAGAGGGAGAGAGACGTGCTATGCCAAAGTCCGCAAGCATAATACGCCTATCGCCATCGAGCAAGATATTAGCGGGTTTGACATCACAATGGATACACCCATGCGCGTGTGCGTAGTCCAACGCCGAAGCCATCTGTTCAAGGTGCCACTGTGCCTCTTTGAGAGAAAGCGGACCGTGTTTGGCAATGTACTCCGACAAAGTACCACCCGACATGTAGGGCATGATAATGTAGGGCAGGCCGTCTTGCTCACCATAGGAATAGATAGGAAGAATATTTGGATGGTCTAGCTGGCTGGCAGACTCTGCTTCGCGTAGGAAGCGCTTGTAGAAATCGCGTCGCATCTGCGCATCCATAGTGGAGCGTGGAAGAAAAACTTTGACAGCCACCTTGCGCTTAGGAGTATGCTGCTGCGCCAGGAAAACAGCACTGGAGCCACCGTAGCCCAGAAGTCGTTCCAGGACGCAGGAACCTAACACGGTGCCAATGAGATGTTGTCCCCTGGTCGAAGTCATTGTCAAGCCCCCCATTTGGCTCTCTCAACGCAGTTCGGGTGCAGCGCCTGGAACACACTGACTACTTGTGGTACACGCAGGAACTGCTTTTATTGTAGTCGAGAACACAAGATAATGTCAACATTCGTGAGGTGAAAATAACTAATCAATCCTCACCTGTAGGTGCGATAAAACTTGGTCCTATAGAGTATACGTTTTCGTGGATGAAAACGATCAATGCAATCTTCACGTGCAGATTCCATCCTCTGTGGAAAAGGGGCAGGAAGACAAGGGAAGCGTATCTGCCCCTCTATAATATACGACGAGTTAGATGGTAAACTCACCATCACGCATGATGACTCGTCCATCGACCTCGATGGTGCAGCGGGTTGGGATAACGTCAACGTGAATTTTTGCATCCCAATCCGCGCCAGTGAACTGCGGGTATGGATTGCCAAAGGCAACGTGAAGACCGGGCATCTTCTCATCTTGCAGCAGGTTCCCGACAAGTTTCTTCAGGCTGGTGAGTGTACCGATAGCGAACTCGCCCGCTCGGTTTCCGTTGGGTACTGAAAAGAGGTAGTCGCGCACTTCCTGAGCTATAGCCTCGTCCTCGCTACTGACCTCTGTGACATAACCCTCTTTCACTGTAACGACCAGAGGATGTTCCAAGACGCCATACTTTTCCGAGAAGTAGTCGCCCAGCACGTCGCAGACTAAGACGCCATCAACAGCCGCAGGCGCAGTAAAGACCTCACCTTCGGGCAGGTTGCCCCATTTGCCCTGTTCGTGGTAGCGCCCATGACAGGGAATCCACTTCCAATCCTTGTGGAAAGTGGCAGTAACGTCACTGCCCTTCTCAGAAGTGACATGAATGGTTTTGGCGTTACGCACAAGATCATAGACTTGATTAGTCAGGCTAAACACTTCGTTGTAGTCGGCGCACATGCCATCAGCCATCAAGAACTCGTCGATGCCGATCATGTGCCCATGACGCACCTTAAGTTCGGTCGCCAGGAAGGGAAGGAGTGGAATGCGGAAAGAAATTTCTCCACGCTGGGCGGTGGCAATGTAGTAGGTGACGCTTGGACGAGCCTGAAGCAGGTCGGTACGCAGCGCATCGGAGAAGACAGTCAGTGGTCGCTCTCCATAATGCTCAAGAAAACGGACTGTAACATCGGCGTGTTCTGCTAAGGCAGCACTGGCAACGCGACGAGCGATACTTTCACGGGCATAGTCGGTGATGATAAAGACGCGGTCTTGCGCAGCGACACCCATACAACGAACAGCGTTCTCCGCCCCCAACTGTACACGCTCTTCAAAGCTAAGATTGTCGCTGGTAAGCCTCTTGCTTTCCGAGCGACTGGTTATGCCTGACATGAACAAACTCCTATATATGATAACAGTGGATATCCTGATATACGCATAAACAATATAATTGTAACATCACCGTCCACTTGTGCTACTTTTGGATGTACAAATGTTGCGTCGCCTTTTTGTACTTGGCTGGTGCTGATGAACTGGATGATACGCTATGCTCTGTAGAGAGAATAGTATGCTCATCACAGCATTTTAGTGAGGCATATCACATTGGAAAAGGAAGCTTATATATGACCGAGAAGACGCCAGCAGCGACAGGGCTTTACCGCTCTATTCATGCCCAGCCGGAGGCACTACGTGAGCTACTCACAGATTGGGAACTACCGACACAGATAGCAGAGCGGCTACATGGTACAGGCAGGATATTTCTAGCAGGTATTGGGACCAGTTACCACGCGGCAATAGTTGGTGAATACCTGCTGCGTCTAGCAGGTGTGGATGCATGGGCAGTCAGATCGTATGAATTTGTGAAATATCCTCGACCACTACGAGCGGATGACAGTGTGATGGTGATTAGTCATCGCGGAGGCAAACTGCACGGAACAATGGCGGTACAGCGTGCTATCCACGAGGGAGTTTTGACGATAGGGATTACGGGCAAGAACTCGAAGATGCAGGGAGCGAATATATCACTTGAGACGGTAGAGCAGGATATATCATCAACACATTCCATAAGCTATACCGGAGCGTTGACACGGTTAGGGCAGATCGCAGCTCGCCTCGCAACGCTGGGCGGAGCTGTAGAGCAGGCGCAGCGTCTTGAACAGGGTTTGTCAGCATTGCCAGCACAAATGGACGCTATACTACAGCGTGAGGATGAGATACGGCAGGTTGCCAGGGATATCGTGGACCACGAGAGACGAGTCTATTTTGTAGGAGCAGGACCTAACTCTGCAACAGCACCAGAGGGTGCGTTGAAAGCGAAAGAGGCAGCATACATCACGGCAGAAGGTTTCGAGTTAGAGCAGGCAATTCACGGGCCAATGGTCGCATTTGAGTCGAACGATCTGATTATTCCTGTGAGTGTCAAAGGGCCAGCACAGCCGCGAATGGCAGATTCCTTGTTGGCGTTAAGCGAAATTGGGACACGTGTATTGCTGCTTGGTGACATTCCTAGTGTAGAGACTATGGCGTTGTTTAATCGTGACGGATGGACACGTTTCGCGCTTACCGATGGTGCAAATGAAATGGAAGAGCTGACACCGTTCCTGGCAGCATTGCCTGTACAATTGTTAGCTGACTTCCTGGCGGCTGCTCGGGGCACCAACGCCGATAGCTTCCGCCTGGATCAAGATGCGTATAAACGGGCTAATGCGCGATTGCAATTGTAGGCTTAATGAAGCCTCACGAACAAGATCGGTCACAGCACGTCGTGCCGTGACCGATCTTGTTCGTGAGGCTTCATCAGGGAACCCCGCTAATAGCAACATCGCTACTATTTGCCACGTCTACGTCCAGCATAATCACAACCATATGTTATAATTGGATCAGGAGGCATATAAAACGCTTTTCGATGTTTGTCATCTGACGCTAGAGCTTTGAGAAGGAACTGTGCATGTTTCTATAAAGGTTTCTTGCTCTGTGAATAGTGACCATTCTGCTTTGCCCGAGTATGCAGGTCCGATTCGGTCCTCTCTTCGATATCCTCGTCAGCAGAGAGAGGCAATGGATTATCAACCAGGTCGGACATATTTGGCTTGAGCGTCACCCAGTTATTTATTGTCTTTGTGTCAACCTTCTTCTTCCTACTTGTATACCTTCTGCCCAGTTCGATTGCCCCCCACATCAGGATAAGAACCGCCACGACAAGCGCGATAAATGTCACTACAGTTGGGTTCATGCAAAACTATCTTTCTTGTACCAAATACTCCTGTTCAGCATCTTGATTGTAGCGTTTTTGCGAGGGCAGCGTCAAGAGACCTGGCTCGTCGTAACAGTGCCATCTGCGTTGACACGAATAGCTATATTCGCAAGGGGTGTGGCTGCAGGACCTTGTAAAACTTTCGCATTGTTAAGCGGATCAAAGACAGACCCATGAGCAGGACAGATGATAGTATGTGTTGCCGGATCGTAGTTCACTGCTACCCCTTCATGAGTGCACGCCCGGTCGTAGGCCACAAAATGCCCGCTGGGGAGATGAATTAAAAGGCTTGGCTTCCCGTTAGCCGGATTCATGAAGTTCATCGAAGAGTTGGCAGCAAGGCTGGTAGCGCCCACAACTGTTCCTGTATGCCCATGCGGTCCAGTTTGTGTCGGCTTTCCTCCGTTTCCTCCTGTTTGCACCTGCTTTCCACTAGTAGAAGTTGCGCTCTGAGGGTGCGAGAAAAGGTGTCCAAGGTTCGTATTGAGCGTAATGAGTCCACCAGCCGCGACAACACCACCGACAGCAAGCAGAGCTACAACGTTTCGGCGACTCACTGCGCGAGACCGCCTTGCAGAAACACGAGGTCGCTTGCTAGAAATATGCAAGGGGCGCGATTTACCCTGCTCAAAATGAGTTGCGTCGATATTTGGAAGTTGCCTTGAGGCATCAACTGATTGTACAGGAGATGAGGGAGCGGATGCCTGTACCCACCATTCAGGCGTCTTCATGGGATCGGTGTCTCTTGTTACTGATTCACCAAGCATAGATCGAGCCATTAGAGCAGGCTGTACAGGCTGTACAGGCGACACCAGTGGCAATGGCTGTGCAGGAACCGCATTCTGCGCAGCAGGTTGCATCAACGGTCTCGTGGCTGGCAGTTGTGTCTCGGGTTTCACAGCGCTGAGGCGTGCAGTGACGATAGGCGGCAAAATCTGCCAGGACCCTGTTGTGACCGCGAGAGGTTTCGCGGATATCCTTGGAGACCCATTCTGGGTAGATGCACGGATAATAGCGCTTTTCCCGGTAATGATGGGGGGTTTCAACTGCCAATTTCCGATGGAAACCTCTTCTTCTGGAACGTCCTGCAATTCATCAGACGAAGTAGTCTCATGCACTGTAGATGTGCCATCATGTTCAGGTTGCTGGTATGGACGGCCTACAATGCCTCTACATACTTGTGCGAACGCTTCCACCAGTTCACCCACACGTTGAAAACGCTGGTCAGGGTCCCGTGCGAGAGCATGATTGATGACTAGTTCCATCGCTATCGGTACATCAGGACTGAGTTTGTGCAGTGATGGCAAGGGACGCTGGACATGCTGCATAGCAGTATCAAGAGGAGAGGACCCTGTAAACGGGGGTTCGCCGCTGAGTAACTCGAAGAGCATGACGCCAAGAGCATAAATATCTGAGCGTTGGTCTATTGGCAGCCCTTGTACTACTTCGGGAGCTATGTAGGTAGAGGCATAGAGGAAGGTGTCGGCAATGCTCAACAGATGCGCGTAGGGTTGATTGCTCGGCTCGATACCACGCAATTGCAACATGTGTACCAGCCCGAAGCCAGCGACGAGTAGAGTTTGATCGTTGTTCAACAAGATATTCGAAGGCTTGAGCGTTCCATGAACAACGCCCTTGCGATGAGCATATTCTAATCCAGCGGCAACCTGCTCCAGCACATCAAGGACATAGTTAGGAGTACAACGTCCCTTCCGCTTCAAGATATCAGCAAGAGAGCCATTTGTCATGTAGGGAGTGATGAGATAGGGATAGCCCAACTGCTCACCGTACTCGTGAATGGGCAAGAGGTTGCGATGAGTGAGAGCGGTAAGGGCCGCGGCCTCTCGAATGAAGCGCTGCATGAAACGGGTACGGGCATCGGTTGAAAATCGTTCTGGCATAATGAACGTTGTCAGGGCAACAGTGTTTCTTTGCGCAGGATGTTGAGCAAGGTAGACAGCACTCAAACGTCCACGACCTAGCAGGCTTTTGACGCTGTAATTTCCTACATTTTGTCCTACAAGCTGATCTGTCGATACTGTTTGCATAGACTCCCCCACATAGCTATTTTTACTCGCACTAAGAGTGTACACATTTGCATCAATATGGGTCAATCTGACACGCTCACAGTAGGACTTGTGTCTCTGTTGTTGGTAAAGATGGAAGAGATTTTCTCTTCCGCCGCAGCGGTCGGGTGGGGGAGAGCGGGAGAGAAACCCGACCGCTGAATGGGGGAGACGTAGAGGAAAATAGGGGCTTGGGAGAGCGTATTTAGTTTTGAACCTTTGTTCTACATAAAGGATATTACCATGACGACTATCGGTTTGTCAAGGCATTTTTAGAACAAAATTTCTTATTCTATTACGATATGCCGAAGTGACAAGATTTGAGTAGAGACCATGTGAGCTACACTAGGACACTCCGACTCCTATTATAAAAGTCCTCCAGTCTCGATAAAATGATACAATACCCTTGATTAAAAGATCGCTCGTCTGCATAAAAGCAGACTTTTTCTATTGCTTATGAAGTGGAGTATTTTATATGGCAGAGGTTCGACCTTTACGTGGGATACGCTATGTGTCGGAGCGGGTTGGTGACATTGCCCAGGTGGTGACGCCGCCCTATGATGTGATCAGCAAAGAGGCTCAGGTAGCATATTATGCTCGCAACCCCTATAATGTTATTCGTCTTGAGTTGGGGCAGGAGTTGCCCAATGACAATACACTCAATACTGTGTACACGCGCGCGGCTGCGACGCTCTCCGAATGGCGATTGCAGAATGTTTTACGGGAAGATGCTACTCCTGGCTACTATCTTTATCAGCAGGTATTTATGCATGAGGGTCAGAAGTATACACGCACAAGTTTGATGGCGCGGGTGCGCTTAGAGCCATGGAGCGAGAGGGTAGTACTACCACATGAGCATACATTGGCGAAGGCGAAAGATGACCGACTGAAACTGCTGCGAGCCTGTGCCACCAATTTCAGCCCGATTTTGAGTCTATATGATGATCCACACGGGCGCATACGTGGTCTGTTAAGTTCCTATGCCGATAAAGCTGAAGTACGGATTACTGATGAGGCAGGAGAGCAGCATCGGCTGCGTCTCATTACAGATGCCCAGCAGATCGCGCTCATCCGGAACTTCTTCGCCGAGCATCAGTTGTATATCGCTGACGGGCACCACCGCTACGAGACGGCTCTGGCCTATCGCCAGGAAGTGTTGGAGCAGCGCAAAGAGCTTCATCCAGAGGATGCGGCCAACTTCGTGCTAATGGCCCTGGTTGATGTGGACGATCCTGGGATGCTAGTACTGCCCACACACCGGATGCTGTACGGATTGAGCCAGGATGCACTGAATAAGCTCACCAGCCAGCAGTTGGCACAATATTTCACGGTTCAACCGTTGGAATCCACCGAGACAAGCGAGAGTATTGTACAACGAATGGCACAGGCGGGACAGGAGCAACCTGCACTGGTCGTCGGTACTGCGAGTCAAATGCTGTTGCTGGTGCTCAATGAGTCGGGCAGACAACATATGAGAGCAAGTGGACATTCTGAGGCGTGGAACAACCTGGATGTTGCGGTCGCACAGAGGCTGGTCATGGAGGGCATACTGGAATTGAGCACTGAGGATATGGCGGCAGGAACTCATGTACGCTATATACGTGACCCTCAACAAGCACTGCAGGCGGTACGAACGGGAGAAGCGCAGGCGGCAGTATTGTTAAATGCGACACGGGTGCGGCAAATCCGTGACGTGGCGCAGGCGGATGATCGCATGCCCCAAAAGTCTACCTACTTTTACCCCAAGCTGGTTACTGGCCTGGTCATGAATCCATTGTGGTAAGGAGCGAACTATGATCGTCATCGCAGGTGCTGGCTTAGCAGGTTTGACATGCGCGAAGATGCTGGTGGAGCGGGGCCAGCGAGTGCTGGTGTTGGAGGCGGCGGACCAGGTGGGTGGACGAGTACGTACCGATTTTCATGATGATGGCTACCGCCTGGATCGCGGCTTTCAGGTGTTGTTTACCGCGTACGCGGCGGCGGCGCGTCATCTTGATTACGAAAAACTCAAACCGCGCAGGTTTGATCCCGGGGCAATTATTGTCAAGAACGGGAAGCTGCGAGAGATCGCCGACCCACTGCGTGACCCTAGCCATCTATTGCCAAGTCTGTTCAACCCATTCATCTCGACGGTTGATAAGTTGCGAGTGTTAGGGCTGGTTGCTCAGGTAATGCGCCTATCGACGAGCGATATCTTTTCGGGGGCGGGTCAACCAGGGGAGCATGATGAGTCTACAGAGGCGTATCTAAGACGACTGGGATTTTCCGAGAAGGGATTTATTGACAACTTCGTACGTCCTTTCTATGGTGGTATCTTCCTCGACCGCTCGCTCTCTACGAGTGCGCGCATGTTCCAATTTACCCTTAAAATGCTGGCGACAGGTGACACGATCATTCCGGCAGAGGGGATACAGAGCATTCCAGAGCAGCTTGCATCAGTCTTACCAGAAGGCTCTATTCGCCTTCACGCTCGTGTGGACGAGGTGCTTGTCAACAATGGGAGGGCCACTGGCGTGCGCCTGACAAGTGGGGAACAGATCGACGCTGCACAAGTGGTCATTGCTACAGAAAGCAAGATCGCGGAAAAGTTCGTCGAGAAGCAGTTACCGACCCGGTCAGTAAGTACACTTTGTCTCTATTTTGCAGGCGATGAGCAGTTGTATGAGCAGCGAAAGATTTTATTGAATGCCAACCCGGATGCTTATGTGAACAACGCGGTGCTCCTGACGAATATCGCGCCCACATATGGGCCGCCGCGCAAGCATTTGCTCTCGGTGACGGTATTGGGTAATCCTTCGGATGACGACGAACTGATTGCGCGCCGTTGCCTCACAGAGATGGCTGGCTGGTTTCCCAATGCCCATCTCAATCGCTGGCAGTTGTTGGCGGTCTACCGTATTCCGTTCGCGCAATTCGCGCAACCACCTGGAGTATTCGACGACCTGCCAAATAACCGCACCTCGGTCGAGGGCTTGTACCTTGCGGGCGAGTATACGAAGTCAAGTAGTATTCAGGGTGCGATGCACAGCGGCGAATATGCAGCTAAAGAGGTTTTGCAGGCTCCATTTCCGGCAGCGAGTCGTTAAGAGTAAACGAAATGTTACAGATGGGTTATTATAGGACAGGAGATGCCCACCTGTAGCATTTGGCTTTATTCTTCGCCAAATAAATCAAATGGCAGTGGTCCAGGGTTATCGAAGCTGAGGGTCTCAGCCATCATGCGAAGGGGACCTTGTTCGATGGAAATGCGCATCATGGCACGCAGGAAGGGCTGCTCTTGAGCGGAAATCTGCGAAGCAGAATGAAGCATAGCGGCTACAGCACCAGCTAGATTTGCCTGCTGTTCTCGATCTGTAAGTTGAAAGAGAGCAGCCTGACGTCGCAGACGAGCCTCGTAGAGCATGCGCCACCTATCATCTACTAATGTGCCAAGTGCTTCATTGATTAGCCCCTCTAAGAGAGCTTTTTGCTCTTTTGGCTTCGTTCTTCGACCGCTCTTGCCTCCACGTTTAATCGGCATATCCGGTAGTTGAAATGTCATTCCCCAGTAGCGGGTCATATATGGCTCGATAGCGGCAATGGGTTCGTAGCCCCATGATGAGAACTCAACCAGTTCGTAGAGGTCGCTACCACGCTGTGCCAATGAGAGGGTTTCGGCATCGAGTACGCGCGGCGATAGTGTGGTAGAAATAGTCGATTTTTCCTTTTTGGAAGGTCCATCGCCTTCAATGAGAGGGCGCCAGATAAAGTACGCGATGGGAAGTTTGCGGCGTGTGCGTTTGTTGAGAGAGCGAGCCTCGGCAATCAGGGTACGAGCATACTCAAAAGGAACATTGAAACAACCAAAACTCCTTTCATTCATACTCGTCACCAGGTCGTCCCAATGCTCAATATCCGTTTCGTCCATGCCGTAGCAGTCCTTTATGCCCCATTGATCCTGGTAGAGCACATTGACGACTTTGAGCAGGCCATCGGGCCGCTGCCAGGAGAGCAAAATCAACTGTGCACCGGAGCCGTCGATGAAGCTTACCCGCGCCTCGTGGATAGGCAGTTGTTGACTTGCCTCTATCATAGCAGCATCTTCCGCGCCTGGCACAGACTGCATCGTAAGGCGACCAAGGGCGGCACGGGCCTGCTGTTTGGTCTGACGATTGGAGGTGGTAGCGATCAGGTAGTTCAGGGCTGGAATCGTTTGCTGATTCGCGGTGGGTCCCAGCTGTTCAAGTGCCTCGATGACGGATGTTACCATCTTGCCTGTCTGCCCCTCCAGCAAAGGTACGAGCAGTTGAGCAGCACGAGCATCGTTGCTACTACCAAGCCATTGCACAAAACCAAGTCGTTTCTCCACAGGCATAGAGATAACATCTTGCAGAATGGACTCGATACCTACCTCGCTTTTTCCCACGAGTTCGAGAAGACGTAACTGCATTTGTTGCATGGCTGCGGCAGGATCGTTGAGATACTCAATGATACCCTCGTCCCCCATTTCTGACCCTAGCTCCTTGAGAATAGGTGAGAGCGTCAGTTTTGCGACGTCGTTCACAGTGGGATCGGCAACAAAGTCTTCCAGTTCCTCAAGGTCGAAATCTGTTGCCAGTTCGGACAGAATAAGCATTGCGGCGGCATGCGCGGACGCGTCATTGGAGCGAAGCAGGTGCAGAACTTTGTCCCGTGCTCCATCATCCCATTCTTCATCCAGGCGATCAAAGTAGTGTGACAGCGTGTCGGGGTCAATGTCGTCGCGGCGACTGATAGCAAGTAGAATGCTGTCGATGCTATCCTGGGGGGGTCCTTTACGTCCTCGTGGCATAGGGATGCTCCTTTATTTTGCAGGAGATGTCATCTAATTGGGCAGTTGCTCATACATGCAAGGCATTGTATCACGTTGTCCGATTCCTGTGTAGGGGGCTTGGTTTCGGGAGAAGTTCCATCGAAAAATTGAGGATCGGGCGAGTGTCCTCCAGACACTCGCCCGATCCTCAATTTTTCGATGGAATCTAGGGCTGGCCGTACACGCGAACATAATCAAAGTAGGCGGGTATGTTGTTAGCAGTTCCAGCAGAAAAGGCGAACAGCCCAATCTTGACCGGGAAGTTTGGCGCTACTACTGTAAGGTTCCAGGAAGCCCCTTTCACCCAATGCTTTCCATCCAGGCTGGAATAAGGTGTGTACACATCCCCGTGCCGGTAAATGCGCAGCCAGTCGGTCACAGTCGGGTTAGACGCCGTACTACCGTTCAAAGTCGGCCTGGGGTTTGAGAGGTAATCCCAACTCTCGCCTTCGTTCGGACATTGATCACGCGTATAGGTCTTTACGGCGACATTGCTGGTCGCTGAAGGCTGCACATCGCAATTTGTCGCGCTGGTCGGGAGCGGCTCCAGGCTCTCGTGACCCGAAAGTATCTTGTTCAGCGAATCACCGTGGAACGGCCCAACTTTGATATAGTGATCGTCATCGCTGTACACGAGGAGACCTGCCTGCTGATAGTTCGTGTTTGGATCGAAGGTGATCTTAGTCTCCATCACATAGTCGCCGGTTGGCTGGTTCTCCAACAGGAGATTTGTCGCGTTGTTAGCGTTGCGATAGAGATCACCATTGACCGTAATTGAGAGCTGCCCGTTGACGAACGCGTGCTTCGTTGGATCCTCACGTATCCATGACCACTGGGATTTCAGTGAGCCGTTGAACTCGTCGGAGAAAGCTGGCCGCAACTTCCCCAGCGGCGGCGTCTTTTGTGCAGGAGCCATTCTGGTGCTCAGCGCGGCCGTCGTAACGTTATCGAAGTCGGCATGAGCATTTTTAGTGATAAGGCCGACGCTTCCATTGTACTGGCGGAAGACCGAGGGAAGGGACCGTTCCTGCACCGCTACAGGGTCCAGATTCCTATTCGAGAGCGTAAAGCGGAAGGTCGGCTCACCTGGATGACTCACATCTTCATCTATGGTCATGTGATACCAATCTGTGGGGTCAAAGTTGGCTGGTAATGGCGTTACCTGCTCACCTACAATCACATGCCCGTTCCGGTATGGAACTGTCACCAATGCATGACGTGCTAGATCAATGAAGGCGGCTATGTAAGTGTCACCATCCGAATTTGCCTCTTTGTGACGATAAGACACTACACCACCATAGCGACCGTTGGCTCCAGCTGCTTCAAGCCGAAGATCAAACCCGGCCCGGTAGCTCGGCTGGATAGTTTTCTGGCTGACAATCAGGCTTTGTCCAGCCAGCGAGGTTTGCTCAACAAAGCCACCAGTAGTACATGTTCCAGGATTGATGTCCCAGGTTCCCTTGACGATGCGCCAGTTGGTGCTGAGTCCATTGCCACTGCCTGGTGTAGCACAGCCAGCTGGTGCATTAAAGTTATCTCCGAAAATGGGCGTGGTGCTTGGTGCGGTATTGGTGATAGATGGTCCGACTCCACCATTGACGACGGGCCACCCATCTGCTGTCCAATCAAGTCGATCCATCAATAACTGCCGATAGGTCACCTGAAGGTTGGCAGGAAGGCCATTGACCCAGGCATTATTCGCATCGACTCCGTGGTACACGATCCAGTCCTGACCGGAGAGGTCCGTAATGATGGCGTTATGTCCCACACCATGCCACTTGTTGCCATTTTGCTTGAGGGTTGGGTAGCCTCCACCTTGAGCGCCGACGTTGTCACCAGCAGGGTCGTACGATGGACGCTTTGTCGGTGCGGGCTGGGATTCGGGTCGCTCCATAGGGAAACCGTTCTGGTCCACAAACGGCCCCAGAGGTGATTTCGACCGATTGACGATGACACTATAGGCCGTATTCGGACCATTACAGCAGTTCGCCGACGAGGAGAAATTGTAGTAATAGGGCTGACCATTCACATCGTGACGCACGATATAGGTGGCTTCGTAGCGGTCCCAGTGACCAATCTGGATGGCGGGACCCTCTACATGCAAACCATCGTTCGCCATTTTCTGGACTAAGGTGCCGCCGAAGTAACTGCCGTAGTAGAGATACTTCTGACCATCTTTATCTGTGAATTCGGCAGGATCGAACGTCCAATGATAACAGTTCGGGTCTGTATTGAATGCACAGGAACGTGGTGGAACAATAGGGCCATGTTGATAGCTACCACCAGCCGGATCACCCGCATCGGCCCATGGTCCAGCAGGGCTGTCGGCAGTGGCGACACCAATGGCGCTGCCCCCAGTCGTACCATATTTCGGGAGTGGATTGGTCGCCGACGCTGTATAGTACATATAATACCTGTGGTTATAATATTGAACATCAGGTGCCCACAGACCAGCAGTGGGATCAACCCAGGAAGGCCGAGACGGGAACGCATCGCCCACGAACGTCCAATGAACAAGGTCGGTTGAGCGGTAAATAGGGAGGATGTGGTATGCACCACCTTGCCAGAAATCCGAAGAAGCGATTACGTAATAGTACCCGTCGAGCGCTTTGATGATCGCCGGGTCAGGTGTTGTTTGCGCGATGATTGGATTGGTGTAGGTCGAACTCGTTGGTGATGCCGCGCGCGATGAGGATAAGGCTGCTTGCGCATTTGCTGTGCCACCGACACTAGTTGGGGCCAGGAACAGCAACAGCGCAAGCAAAGCAGTCACAAGATGCAAAGAATGTTCTCGTGACAACGGTCTCGATACGGAAAATAGTTTTGACATGTGGCAGCTCCTTTGAAAAATGATGATATTATTTTTTGAAGTCCTCTCGATGCCTGATGACTGCACATCATGACTTTATACCTCAAATAGAGGCGGGAACAATTAAACGCATGGGAATGGAAAAGTAGTCGAGGGTTTCTTCGCGAAGAGTTGTGTTTTCATGATATTCCCCGTTTGCATCAATGCAATTCTAGCAACAGAGTTAACTGGCTACAAAGGTTTCGTTTCATGATTTACAACGTTGTAATCAGTTTATAGCATATAAAATTTCTCATGTCAATGCACACAAGATGTAGGTTTCCATCCTTTCAAAGCAAACAGCCCCTAGGGGACCTTTATGGTACTAAATGGTCCTCTGAGTTGCAAATCATGAAGAATTGAAAAATAGCATATAGAGTCACTGGGGAAAGCCCAAGAGAGGCTTATCACTATTTGCGCCATTTAGAAGAGAGCTAGTTTTTCGTCATTTATTAGAAGAGAGCTAGCAGAAAGAGGGAAGAGCATGAATCTCGAGCAAATTAAGTACTCCACGTGTTCAGAGGATGAGGGTGATGCTGTCTTGCTTACCGATGTTGATGAGACAATGCCTCAGACGGATGCGAACGGCAAATTGCAGTATTATTGTTTGGAGGGTCGCCACACCTTCTCGGCTGACGAGGATGAGGATTAGGGAAAGAGGTCGTGTCCCGCCAAGGATACGACCTCTTCGCTTTACAGAGACGTGGCCTGGAATGAGGTAAGTGTTGCCGATGTTCCACTCTGCGTCAGCACGCGTACTCCACAGTAGCCAGCTGAGAGCGAACTGTCCGATGCCGTTACCATCCAGCTACTCGGCTCCGTGCTGCCAGTGGCCCATACCCTGGCATTGAGCGTCTTGCCTGTCACCTGGAAACGTATAGTGTACGAAGTGCCAGCCTGCGCCGTGAATGGCGTACTTGTCAGAATAGTTGTCGCCCCAGAAACCTTTTTCTGAAGGACGAGACTCGTCCCACTAATATACGCCTTGTACCAGTTGTTCCCATCAGTCCAACGTAGCACCGCTCCTATATTCGCATTATTAAAACTACTGAGCGAGCCGCTGACCACAGCCTCAGCATTGGTAGCCGTTGGTCCAAGAATGGCACTGTAACTGTTGCCACCACCATTAGAGACCCGTCCAGCATTGCCAGAGATGGAGAAGGCACCCGAGCTATTAGCATCACCACCCCACGCTTGCCCATCAGAAGCAGTCCCCCAGTAGGTCTGAGTGGCACGTTGAAAGGTATCTTGAGCCAGTGTTTTTCCTGGTACAGGTGTAGGAGTAGGCATCGTTGGCGATGGTGTCGGTGAGGGTCCCATCGTTGGCGAGGGCGTCGGTGAAGGACCTGTCGTAGGTGACGGTGTCGGTGTACTACTTGCAGGTTGTACGGCAAATGCGAGCTTGTTAGCAAACTCCTCGTCAAACCATACACGGTTCTGTCCATCTACGTGCATGCCATCATGTGGATGGCTGTTCGAGGTAGGAGTGTTGTACATCGTAAATGTGCCGCTGCCATTATCAGGGAAGGAGCCGAAGATGCTCTGCAGCGAGTCATCGAACCATATATTGCCATAGCTATCTGCACTGATACCAGAAGTATGAGCGCCACAGTTACTACAAACCGGCTTATAGAAGTACTCGGTTACACCAGTATTTGTGCCAGCTTGAGCAAGTCCGATCTTCAGTTCACCAATCGCTGCTACCCACCCTTCTGACCACCAGATGTTGCCAGTAGGATCAATAGTAATCAAATGAGGAGTAACGCCAGAGGTAGAACCAGTACGAATTTTATACTCTTTTAGCTGATTTGATGGAGTGTATTCGCCAACCAATGCAACTGACGAACTGTTCTCTGTGAACCAGACATTGTCAGACCCATCAACGGTGATACCATAAGGTATGCTATTGGTCGCAGGAGTCGCAACCTCTTTGAAGGACTGAGTGGCTGGATCGAAGGAGCCAATTTTGTTAGCGTAGTGCTCGGTGAACCAGACATGCCCCTTGCTGTCTACAGCGACACCCCATGGCCCGGAGCCAGCGGTAGGAACGCTCCATTCCCGGAATGTTTTGCTCACAGGGTTGAACATACCGAGCGTGTTCGTCATCGGCATAGGAAACCAGAGTATGCCCTGCTGGTCAAAGGCAAGAAAAAGAGGTTGACCATAGCCAGAGGGAAGTTGGTAACTACCCACCCACCCGTTGGCACTCGGATCAAAGACCGCGATTTTACCAGGAGGAGTGCTATTGTTACAGTATGGTGTGGGGTCGCACCCAGGCAGAGCGAGCCAGACACGACCCTTGCTATCAAAAGCCGTTCCCCACGGATCGGCTCCCGCAGGAGGATAAAAGTCTTTAGCAGAGACGCTATTTGTCAATGTCTGCTGCGCATGGCCCACCGTTATCCATCTCATAGTGCCAGCTGTCATGGTGATACTGACGACGAGTGTTGCCAGTACCACAAGACTAAGAAGAATTTTTTTTCTTTGGTCGAGCATGAACATTGTTCCTTTTTACTAAAGTCTTCCTCCCTTTGGAGGGCACCAATACGCAAAAGCATTGCTGGTTTCAATCCTTGACATTGATGAAAGTCTATACATAAATGATTTTTTACTCCTGCCTACCCCAGCTTTTTGAGTATAGCCTTGTATCAGATAGCATCGGCAGCACTGCATCATAACGAGATAGTACTATAATGCTATAACTATTATTGATGATCTTAACCAACCGAGCAAGGTACGAAGGTATCAGGAATAGAAGCCACCTGGCTCTAACACTCTGTTTATGAGGCAGGAAAATACTAAGGCGGTCAAGAGAGTACCAGGAGACATCCTGGTGAAAAACCATAATACGCAGCGCGGGACGCTTCGTTTTACCCGATGAGTGCCGGGGGCATATGGCGTTCCAGCTTATTCAGTAACACCTCTATACGAAACGGCTTACTCATCCAATCTGTTGCACCTGGCACCATATTGATATTAGTCATGCGGTGATCCGCCGTCATGATAACAATGGGTATGTGTGCCGACCATTCATGTTTTGAGAGTTCGGCTGCAATCTCATAGCCGGAGATGACGGGCATCATCAAGTCAAGTAGGATAACGGAGGGGAAGCGAGCTTTCACAACTTGTATTTGCTCAAGAAAAGGAAGAACTTTCTGGCTGTTGGATATGCCGAGATTGCTGTAACCCTCTGTCCCCAGGAGAAGCATGACGACCGAAAGAATGGCGTTATCATCATCGACGACCAAGACATAAGAGTTAGTGGGAATAGCAAGGGATAAAGGGTCTTTCTCTATTGATAGTGTTTGATTGCTATAGAACATTATAGAAGCCTCCACAACAGGACGCTCAATTTCCGTGTCTCGCATGCTCTACTCGTTAAGATAGCGATGTAGTAGTATAGGCATATGCATCGACGTGTTGAGCGCCCCTTCTCTACCACGCATATATCTACTATTTCATTATATGCTCAATGCCAAACATACTACTCTACCTACTGTACCAGATGTTCCCTTCGGTATACCAACAAGCCCGACGCTCATCCAACCTGTGCTGAGAGCAATCGCGAACAAGAGCAAACACGTGGCACTGACCAAAACGAGGATGCCACTTAGCCAGAGCAGGAACTCTATACGCCCTGGATAGAGAAGCCACCAGCGAAGACGATCTATAGGATTGAGGGCAGGAGTGTTTTTTCTCTTGCTTCGGCCTCCTCGTGTACGACTTGCCACACGCTGCGCAAGTGCGGAGTTCTTTCCTCTTCCAGCCGTCCACGAAGACGCCTCAAGTCCTCCTGGCGGGTTGCTCTCTACGACGATTGGTGCTGTGGGGAGGTCAGAAAGCATATTACGTCTATTGTTCACTCTTGGCGTCATAACGCTAGCGGCACCACCAGGAGGAAGCGTATCGAGTTCGTCGATGCCGGAAAGGGTGAGAGTTGTCTGGCGAGGACGTGATTGTCTTTTAACGTTCCTGTGAGCAATAGAAAGGGATTTTTGCGCAGGTGATAGATGCTGCCTACGTTGAGGTGGGGGCAGAGTCTCTATTTCGTCAATGCTGATAGATAATTTCGCGTGAAACAACGGCTGGCCTCGCCGAGGCGGTGGAAGGGTGTCGATCTCGTCTACAGCAAGGGCAGCACTGCGTGCTTCTGCATCTGAAAGGACGAGTGAGAGTGCGGAGAGACTACTCCCCGCCTCGTACTCTGGCGACTCGTATTGCCATATGGCGGGTTGAGGCATTGTAGGGATACATGTCACATCGTTATCACCTGGAATTGCACGTGTGCGTGAGTATCTAGGACGGACCTTCACCGAGTTTGATGAATGAGCCGAAGCCCGTGGTGGAATCGGCGTAACTGGATTTGCCACCTTGTTCATAAAAAATCCTTTCTGGATACCCACCACGTTCAGGCGGTTGAAGGAAAGAAAGCCGTCAGTGGGAATAAACGCATGATTAACACGTTTTCGACTGCACATCATTTTTTTGCTTCTCTCTCCTAAATTCACTTTCATGTCGGCACTGTGTACCTCTCAAGCAGGTGTGCGTCGGGAGCAACTAGCTCCCGACGCACACCTGCTTGAGAGGTACACAGTATCAACGCCCACATGGCAGAAATGTGGAAATATCCCCAGTCACTGGAAAATTTTTCCAGGTTTGAGACAACGCTAGAAAGCTGTACAGGCTATTTCCCCTGCATTTATGCATGGAAATAGCCTGTACAGCTTTTTTACCCAATTGGCACGTTTCTTGCGACAAAAGAGTGTAGGGGGGCATATCCGAAAAAATTTCGGATCGAGTGTTGCATAGAACATTTCCTCTACATGATAGAGTTTCTTTTTGCATCACTCATCTCCGGTTACCAAGTTGTGGAATGTGGATTTGAGGTAAAGGAGTAGGTTTATGGTAGCCATTGTGGAGTCGGTGAAGTCGGTAGAGGTAGGGCATCTCTCGCATACTTCACGACGCGTGGCGTCGAAACAGAGAGAGGAGGCACAGAGAGCCTCCGCACATACAGCCGTTTCAACGAGGAGACAGGCAAAGAAGAGTCAGGCAAACCGAGAAGAAGTTCGCCTTAACATAGAGAACTCGACACAGACCGAGTTTTGCACCCTCGAAGATGAGGATGAGTACACGCTGCGTACGGCTAATGATGACGATACAGATGAGGCAACAGATTCAGTTAATGACGATATAGAAGACGAGGACTGCGAGAGCGAGGTGGATAACGCAATCCGGCAGTACCTCGGGGAGATCGGACGCTATCCACTTTTAACGGCAGAGCAGGAGATGAGAATCGCGCGGCGCATGGCCGAAGGCAACATGGAGGCGCAGCAGCGTCTGGTGGAGGCGAATTTGCGCTTGGTTGTGAGCATCGCTAAGCGATACAATAATCATGGACTTTCTCTGCTTGATCTGGTACAAGAAGGCAATTTAGGTCTCATTCGAGCAGCCCAGAAGTTCGATCCTAAGCGTGGTTTCCGTTTCAGCACCTATGCGACATGGTGGATTCGCCAGGCGATCAGCCGAGCGGTGGCAGAGCATACGCGAACCATTCATATCCCTGTACATGTCGTAGAACTGATCTATAAGATGAAACGCGTTACTCGTCAGCTCTACCAGGACCTGGGCCACGATCCCTTACCTGAGGAGATCGCACACGCGATTAATGTGACGAAGGAGCGCGTGGTAGAGTTACAGAGTATTGCAGAGGCTCCTATCTCGCTCGACGCCCCGCTCAGCGACGACGAGCAGTATCACCTTGCGGATACACTAGAGGATCCGCGAGCAACAGCGCCAGCAGATGCAGTGACGCATCAGGTGTTACGCGATCAAATTTCCGGCGCATTGGAGACGCTGAGTCAGCGAGAACGCCAGATAATCGAGTTGCGCTATGGACTGCACGATGGATACTGCCATACGTTGGAGGAACTAAGCACATACTTTAAGTTGACACGGGAACGCATTCGCCAGATTGAGGTCAAGGCGCTGCGCACTCTACGCCAGCCTATCCAGGTGCACCTCTTACGGGACTTCGCCTGATTTGTAGGAATCCCATTGATTACGCCTGTGTCGGCAATGATGAATCATTGCCGACACAGGCGTAATCAATGGGATTCCTATCTTTTAATCATTTTGTACATACTGGAATCCTCTCCAATTTGTGATATAAACAGTACATTTTAGCTGTTTGCTTGACGCATTATGTAAATGAGTTTACAGTTACCTATGGGGGAAGAGATTGTGATGTGTAAAAGCCGACATTGCTGTCTCATGATTATGTATATATATTAGGAACAGATGGGTAGCCTCATACCCTCGAAGTAGGTTCAGGTGCGTGTAAACAAAAACGCGAGACAATGCTTATTGTCTTTTCAGAGAGTAGTTGCATTCTTCTGTGTGCTACTGCTGTTCTCCTTCATTGGGATTGCGACTCTCTTCACATCAACCATTTACGCAAGTGGCGCGAAGAGTATCCAGGCTGCGAGTACGGCTGCTGTTCCCGTGGATACGGGTACGCCAACGAATACACCTACTTCATCACCAACAGATACGCCTACTCCACTGCCGACGGACACACCTATCCCTCCACCAACAAACACGCCTATCCCTCCACCAACAAATACACCTGTCCCCCCACCAACAAACACGCCTATCCCCCCACCAACAAACACGCCTGTTCCAAGGCCACCAACGACGCCTCTCACGCCTACAAGTACGAGTGCAGCCGTTGCCCCAGTGGGAACGCCGCCAGGAGCACCGTCTCGACCGACAACGCCTGGCCCTATAACGCCTTCCGCTCAGGCGACGGGGAGCACTGGAGGCGCTGTTCTACCACCCACTCTCACGGGAACTACAATGTCTCCAACTGCAATCACTCAAGATCATTCCACGGCACAAGATGCTGCTGGAAAAAATTCCTTATCAACGAGTGCGGTCCTCGTTGTAGGAGCGTTAGGGCTGATCGCAACTGCACTCTTAGCTGGATTTGCATGGCGCAGAAGACAGGAGAGCCATGCTCAACAAAAAAAGCAGAGCCAGCAGGTTGTTGCCCCTGTATATTCGGCGGTACCTAACAACGACTTCGTGACAAACTATGCGCAATATGTACAAAACGCCTCTTCCGTTGTTGAACCACCAGCGTCACCTGACGATAAGCCACCTGCTCAAGAGAATGGAGTGTACGAGGAACCAGCAAGAGTGCCAGATACGCCCATTCCACCACCAGGCATGGTAAACAATGCGGTTGACCCATTTTTAGAGGCGATGATGCGGCAAGCACAGATGGGTCTTTTTGCCGTGCCAGGCAAAGAAGAAAATCGCCTCCACTCTGAATCGTATTGAAGTTGCGCGGATTCTCCGTCAGAATACATCTACCAACTCCAACGCTTCTACCAGCGCAAACACAGACGCATAGCGTCGTGCAGGTTCAAGTTCCAACGCACGTACTACCACCTGCTCTAGTGACGAAGGGAGCCTCGCGTTCCACAATCGTGGAGCTATGAGTTCGAGACCTTCAACATCTACATCGCTATAGGAAGAGATAGCAGATTCCTGACGCGCATGGAATAGGCTACTTCTACTCCTTGCGAACACCATACCCTCCTCAGCATAGACTCTTCTCATAGCTGCAATTGGCGCGTAATGCGTGAGCAGCAGGTACAAGATAGCACCCAGCGAATACACATCTGATCGTTCGTCATAAGTACCCCGAAGTATCTCTGGTGCTACAAACACATTGTCAGCAGAACTCTCGGCTATAGGAAACACGCTATCATATAGATGAGCCGCAGAAGTGCTATCCTCCGTTGTTTTCCAGTAGTGAGGCGCTGGCGGCCAGGATGGAAGCAAGATAGGTGACCACAAAGCTCTCCCATCAGCGTCAATAAGCACAGTCGCCGGAGTTAAGTCGCCTAGTATCACACCCTGACGGTTCAGACGCGCTACTATACGACAAAGTTGTATACCCCAGGTTAATGTAACCTTATCATCTAACCAACGGGGCCACATGTGTTGATCTAGCAACAATGCATCAAGGGTTGTAGCCTGCTCATACTGATGTTCCTGTCTACCACTCAATTGCATAATTAGATAGTGCCGTTCACCCTCGATCCATACACGGTCCCCTGTTGTGGGTAGACGCGACGAACCAAAAACGGTGGGTGAGACGAACTCTTCAAAAGCAGCGGCCTCAATTTGCGCGCGTATCTCTGGTGCGAGATCACTGAGGAGCAGTTCACGAATAGCGACCAGCGGTTCGTATGCTGGTTCTGTCGAATCTACCGCATCGGGTGAACGAAGTGGAAGACGCCTCCCAAGATACAGGTTGAGCCGAGGGCGCTGCGAGAGTCGTTGTACAATACGATACCGCCCTTCAAGAATGATTTTCCCCTCCATCACCACACTTCCCTCCTCATCATCAGCCGTAGTCATTCTTTACACTTTACACAACGAAGAGTATTTCAAGCTTTAACATGATGTTACAAAATCATGGAATCACTGGTTGTTTGACATTTTATGCGAAATACCGTAGGATGAAGCCGCATAACCCATTACTACAGGTTTTCGTCCTTTTGCTATCGTCTTATTGGCGTCGTTCACAAGAACACACAACAAAGGAGAACGCATTATGGCTAGCCGTCCAGCAAGAAGGAATCGCCGAGCGATTCTTTGGTTGCTCATCATCCCCTTCATCGTCCTGCTCTGGCCCCCGTTTTACAATTACACGAACCCAACGTTCATCGGGATCCCCTTTTTCTACTGGTTTCAATTGACCTGGGTCATCATCACAGCCATTATTACGGCAGTGGTCTATTTCTCGGGAGCATAATCGACCTGGCAGGTTCATACACGTCATGCGTTGTCGCATGATGGCATTCTCGTTCGTTAACATGTAACGCATCGAGAGAGGAGCATTTAACGATGGTTAAGTGGGACGCAATAGCAGTCTTCATCTTCTTTTTCCTTCTTGTCACTATCCTCGGCTTTGTAGCCGCTCGTTGGCGCAGAGCAGATTTGACTCTCATTAACGAATGGGGTCTGGCAGGTAGGCGCTTCGGCACTCTTATCACCTGGTTCCTCCTGGGTGGCGACCTCTATACCGCGTACACCTTCATCGCCGTTCCAGGCGCGATGTTTGCGGCTGGTGCGCTAAGCGGATGGTTCGCCGTTCCCTACACCATTCTCGTTTACCCGCTCATCTACGTGCTGATGCCCAAGTTCTGGTCGGTGTGTAAGCAGCGTGGCTATGTGACCGCCGCCGATTTCGTCAAGGATCGCTTCGGCAGCCCTACATTGGCGCTCGCGGTTGCTTTCACCGGTATTCTAGCAACGCTCCCCTACATCGCCTTACAGATGTTCGGCATTCAGATTTCGCTCACGGCACTCGGTATTCCTCAGAACATTCCTATATTTGGCGTGCCAGTTGATATTCCGCTCATTGTCGCATTCATCATTCTCGCGGCCTACACGTACACCAGTGGACTACGTGCTCCCGCCATGATCGCCCTGGTCAAGGATTTGATGATCTTTATCGTACTCTTCGTAACAGTCATCTACATTCCCATCAAGCTCGGCGGTTTTGGGAATATCTTCAACGCGGTACATGCGAAAGCTCTTGCAAGCCATGCAACGGCTCTTGCCACGAAAAAACCACAGACCTTCTTCGATATCCTGGCACCGATACAGTTCCCAACCTATGCGACCCTGGCCTTAGGTTCTGTCCTGGCCCTATTCCTGTATCCACACTCGCTAACAGGCGTACTCAGTAGCAATAGCCAGCGCGTTATCAAGCGCAACATGGCACTGCTGCCCATCTATTCATTGATGCTCGGTCTGCTGGCACTGCTTGGCTATATGGCAATCGCAGCGAAGGTAAAGCCAGCATCAGGAAATTTTGCTGTACCAGCACTACTCATTGCGACATTCCCAAGCTGGTTTGTGGGCTTCGCGTTCGCCGCCATCGCTATCGGCGCATTGGTTCCTGCCGCGGTCATGTCTATTGCGGCGGCTAACCTGTTCACGAGAAACATTTACAAAGAGTACATGAACAAAAACGCCACCGACGCCCAGGAGTCGCAGGTCGCCAAGATCACCTCGTTCGTGGTGAAATTTGGCGCGTTGCTCTTCATCGTCTATGTGCCGACACAGAATATCCTCGACTTCCAGCTACTCGGCGGAGTGTGGATACTTCAGACATTGGTACCGGTCTACATCGGCATCTACACCAACTGGTTTAACCGCTGGGCCTTGCTTGTCGGCTGGGCTGTCGGTATGATCGCAGGTACGTTGATGGCGTTCTCGGGTATCATAACTGGTACGTCGAATACGCTGATCAACACCTATCCTGTGTTCTACATTGGCACACAACCAGTGCGCCTATACTCGGCTATCATCGCACTGGTCCTGAACATGATCCTGGCTCTCGTCCTTACTCCCATCTTCGAGGCTATTGGTGCTCGTCGCGGGCGCGACCTGACCTCACCTGCCGATTACGAGGAGGAAAAGGCCCCTGTCGAACCTGTCGAGGTTGGACGCGAAGCACTGGGATAATTGCTTGTCCTACACACAACGACAATGGAGGTGACCGTCGGTCGCCTCCATTGTCGTTGTATAGGCAAACAATAGTAACAGTCACATCTTGCACTACCGTGATACGATTGATAAAAGATTATAAGAGAAACACAAGAAAGAATGCATGTCTATGAATTTTGACGAAGAACTACCCGATGAATCTACAGAGATAGGTAGCGACGAACTGCTCTCCGACGATAACCTGCGCCTGCCAGAGAGTGCTAATGCACTTGTACGTCTTCACGCGGTACGTGCATGGCTTACACGTCGCCAGCTAGAGACAACGATGGAGATTGGAGAGGCAGCCCTCGCCCTACAACAAGCATTTCAGGAGCCGCCACTGGAGACGAGGCTCCGTCGCCGTGAACGCCAAAACCAGCCCGGTAGCGTACAGCGCATGCAGCGAGCACAACAGGAACTCGAAGAGGCTCAACTCCTCCTCCAAGGATACGAAGAGGCTCAAACCTTGCTAGAAGACGTTGTCTCGCACACAACGAGCGGAGAGCGTGTCCTGGTAGAATATTATCTCACCTTAGAGGAACTGGTGCAGAGCGGTTTAGATGCAGATAATCTTCTACTGCCAAAATTGCAAGCACTTGGTGACGTTCTACACCGCATCGAACGCGTTGAATCACCTAACGAGGAATAATAGGAGAGGTGATTTGTGTAGGGGCCTAATTATGTACTTGAATAAAATAATGCCTGAAGGATTCCCCGTAGGGGCGCAATTGATTGCGCCCCGTGGTCCTCGGCTAGGCGGGGCGCGATCAATTGCGCCCCGTGGTCCTCGGCTAGGCGGGGCGCAATCAATTGCGCCCCTACATTATTTCTGCTTACCCACTAAATGCCACCGTTGTATCGTTACCGAAACGCAACGTGAGCGATGAAAGCGGAACGCGTGTGGAGACAGGGAAGTCGAAGAAGCCATCCTGAGATTTTCCAGGAAGTGTAGCAGGGAGCACCGATATATATTTTGGCGCGACTACCTGTCCATCAGAAAGCGCCAAACGAACCGTTGAGTCGTACGGAATACCTACAGGCTGCGACCCATTATTCTGCGCGTGTACCATCACACGAACTGTATAGGTTCCCGCTCGTTTGCGATCATCGGAATATTTCGTCGCCTCCGTTGCCTTTGTAAGCGTGAGTTGAAGCCCACTCACATTAACGCTGCGATTGATGTTTATCGCATCAACCTGATTGGTGATAACGACGGTTGGCGTTATAGCAAGATCACCCGTAACATTATCAGACTCACCTTCTCGTGGTCCCAAAATGCCTAAAAAGGCGAGGACAACTGCAGTAGCGATAACTCCAACCGCCAGAATGACGCGCACCCTCGGCGGTATGCGAGAGAACCAGTTACGCTTCTTTGACGGAGGCGGTGCTTGCAGCGGCTGTGACGATTTTGACTCTTGCGCTGATTGTACATGCTGTGACATGATCTTTTCCGCTTCTATACACATGGAAAATATACCAGTTCATATTATAACAGCAGGAACAGAGAATGAGTAGGGGCGCAATTGATTGCGCCCGCTCACCTCGACGGGTTCTACGTCCTTCCAGGTGAAACACCTGGGTGATGGTAGGGGCGCAATCAATTGCGCCCCTCTGGGGAAGGGATGCGCGTTCACGGGCGCAATCAATTGCGCCCCTCTGGGGAAGGGATGCGCGTTCACGGGCGCAATCAATTGCGCCCCTACCATCACCCGAAGGATGGAGACCCCTCGATGATCATTGAAGCAGAGGAGATGCAAGAGGCCACAGAGATATAGGCTTGTTACAACTCCATCCATAGACTAATGAGCACGCGTGCTTCAATACCTTCCAGTCTTGCGACTTCATCGTTTCCGTCCATGCTGCTTACCTTTACATGTACCTGGTCAAGACTGACACCTAATCCTTCTGCAATGTTTTGCTGCATCTCCGGAATTCGTTTTTTCATCCGAGGTTGCTCTCCACAGAGAACGGTAACGTCAACTGTTCCTAGTAACAAACGTTCTGGTTCTACCAGACGACGACGTATAGCTGGAAGATAGTCTATCGATCTAACGCTCGTTTCGCCTTGATCGGGAAACCAATCATCAATATCACCCTTGTTTACGGCTGCTGCCAGAGCCATCACAATGGCATGGGCTACGACATCACCATCACTTCGTTTTGTGTTTGGTCCCTTTGGAAAGTTCTCGAAGGAAACTCCTGCTAGTACGAGGTGGCGTCCTTCTGCGAATGCATGAAAGTCAGAAGCGAAAGAAAGACGCTGCTTCTTTGCGAGCGTGAGCGCAATTTCTCTTACTAATTCTGATTTAGTGGCTTCGTCGATAATGGTCATTTACTGGCCTCCTCACCTATATCGTAGGAATAAGTGACCTCACGTAGAAATGTCGCCTTTTTCACATAACCGTTTCTTGTCGCCCAGACTCACCAATCCTAGCCGTATTTCGTTGGCCCTTGGTTCAGGTTGTCGGTCTTGTCTTTCAATGTTGAGCATACTACTGGTTCCCTAGCTTCTTTAAACCTTGCCACCATTCACTAGGTTCAACCTGTAGAAACTCTTCTGCCAGACTTTTTGCTGACGCTGTTTTCAAATCAGCATAACAGTTCGTGATCCAATCCTGTACGTCAGCATACCCCTGAGCTTGATATTCCCTGGCCTGGATAAGACATTCGAGCAGGTCTGCATCGTGTGCAAGTCGTGCTTCAGAAGTTTCTCTCTCGTCGTAGTCGTACATAAGAGAAGCCAATTCTTCGGCAATCTGTCGTGGAAGTCTGGCTATTTGCTCTTTAGAGGCCAATTCTTCACCGTCGTTCGAAGTCATATATCGTTTTGCAACTTTATGGAGATCGTTAATCCTGGCTTCAGCTGTATCATGAAAGAGGAAGAGCATCGCTGTTTTCATAGAGTCGATTCCCTCTAAGTGGGCTAGAACATAGCCAAGTATTGCGGTTCTGAATGAATGCTCTGCAACACTCTCTGGATCAGCGATACCTGCCATCCACCAGCCTGACCGCTTAACTCTTTTGAGTTGTCCTATCTCATAGAAATATTTCGCGATGTCTTTCATAAATGTCCTTCACGAGCAAACGCCAATGCATGAGTCCGTCTTGGCCTCGTACCACTCCATTGACGAAAACTATTTTATCAAGGAAGCGCATATGTGCTATTCTAGAGTCAACTGCTGCCGAACTTCAGCAATGAAGGCTCGACAATTTTTGTCGTTAGGAAAGCTAACTATCAAATCTTCTTGTAGATAGTTCATAAGTTTCTGAGTAAGTACTTTTGTCTGAGTAGCTTTGATAATCGGTAACACCTTTCGAGCAACTTCTATCGCCTTTTCTGGCTCTTTTATGTGAGTCAACGCTTTTGCTAATGATAATGAGGTCAAGGTATAACGCAGCGTCCATTCTGTCGGTAGTTCATCTAAGGCCCGTTGAAGTTGTTCTTCTGCAAGAATGTATTGTCCGAGACTCAGAGCACACGTTCCCGCTTGTTGAAGCCAGCTCGCTCGGTCAAACTCCTGATGAGGTCTTGCAAGTCTCTCAAGCAAAACTTCTGAAGCATGCAATCAATGCTGCACTCCTATTAAATTATATGTTGCAGAATAAAATCTAGATCTCACACTAGAATAAAGCACAGAATGATTGTTTTGAATGATGTGAAGCAATGCTTGACCAACAGCAAATACCTGTACAGTATTAATTGCATCGCCATATTTCCTGTTTATTTCGCCAGGGTAATCCTGACAGGGGGAACTACGCTGGACCCCTCTACACCCTCCGACCCGAAGGCATTGGGTGCTACTTTTCGGATAATGTTACCCGCGCCATTCACATCAGCGTTGATGATTCGCCCATCTGAGGCACGGTACAGACCGCGCTTGATCCGGCTAATGGTCTAGATTGTGTACACGAGCATGTTTCGGCCTTCAACCTTGTGCTTGTACTTGGGCAAGCATGGGCGTCCAGTGAACTTGGAGGGGTCTTCTTCGTAAGCTGCTTTCGCCTCTCTGAACGCTTTCCACGCATCAGCCACTTGCTTGAGCACTTGTTGCGCCACTTTAGCAGGCAGCGCCTTGTACGCCTCGTGCTGTTGCATGCGTTTATCCATCTCTTCGTAGTACAGATAGACTCCCTGATGGATAAACGCCTGATGGGTTTCATACAGGGCAGCATTGTACAGGTTCTTCGATTTGAACGCGGCTTCATCAATCGCGGCGTAGCGCGCGGGTCACGCTTGTCGATGCAACACTGCTCCACTGTTTGCCTGATTCAGTTCTTCCGTAATGACGATTGTTCCCGATGCCAATTGCTGTCCTTTGATCTTACCAGCTTTGAACCAGCGCCACGCAGTTTCGTAGCGTACTCCTGCAAACCTGGCAAATGTCCGTAGTTTCAAGCGTTGCCTCTCTCAAGTGAACTCTTGTTGATGGGGACTGGCAATGGTTTCCCACCATGCGTGCTTCATCGATGTCGGAGATACCAAACGTCATGCAATAGGCATAGTAGCCTCGGTATATGCCTGTTCCTGGTGCTCAACCAAGGTGAGATGCTCGCAGGTGAGAATCCCAGCGATCCAGGCCACAAGAGCAGCCGATGCAGCCATTGTTGACGGTAATAATGTAGGTGCCAATGCTATCAGCAACAGTGTACCGAATGCCCTAGCAGGTTGCGCGGCGGGCAGTAATCCGCAATTTGGCCTTGACGACTTCAGCCGTAGCAATCATGTGTTACACTCTCTTTCGTAGGCATGGGGCTTGCGGGCTCCAATCGTTTCGCCCTTTGCCAAGAATCTGAGGCGGTTTAGCTCTCCAGAGCTAGGCCGCTTCTTCGATTTCACCGAAGAACTTCTCTCCTTTGATCTAAAGATATCATGACAGTAAGTAATATTCAATACTTTTTCATGCCATTTAAAGACATTCAAACAAAATAACTACGAATCATTGCTAAATATTGATATTGGAGACAAGTATGTTATTATTAAGACAAGCTCTCTGAGCAATCGTCGTTAGGGGAGGCTCTGAATTGACAGATACCATCATGAGTCTTGAAGAAGTTGCAAAGATGCTCAAGGTTAGCGAACGTACTGTGCAGCGTGAAGTAACCGCAGGAAAGCTAAAAGCATTCAAGGTAGGACGCTCACTGCGTTTTCGACTTGAAGAAGTTGAGAAGTATATGAAGCGACAGGAAATCTTACCAAGTGAATCGGTTGAATCCATATGAATTTCTTGAGCACCTCATCCCTGTTTCTATGAGAGGCGGAACCACACGGAGGAATTGCGTTCCTGCTTGCGCTTCATGCAACACACGCAAAGATCATCCTAAATTTGTCCTTTTCAAAAACCCACAATAAGCAGAGAACACCCTAAAACAAGCAGAGAACGCCCTAAGAAGAATAACTGCATATCTCAAAAGTTTAAATTGTCCTTACCTCAATGAGGCAATAATAGACGAGTATATAGAGCGTCAGCAAAAGAAGGCAACACGATAGAAAGCCGAAGGGGTTTCCTCACTTTTCTCACAGGTAGGAAGATGTGTTGATCTGCTAGTGAAAGGAAGAAAGCGATGCAAGCAGAGCAGGATATTCCCTCATCATGTCGTGTTCGTGTCTTTTTATATGGCCCGTTGGAAGTATGGAAGTGTGAGGTTTCTGGCACCTGGAAACTCGTAGAAAAAGACGCGTGGGGAAAAGGACGGGTCGCCCGTTCTGTCTTCAAGCGTTTACTGGCCGCGCCTGGACGACGGCTTTCACGCGGTGCAGTTCAGGATGATCTCTGGCCGGATACGGAGAATTTTGAGCTTGCTGATAAGAACGTCTACAATGCAATCAATCAGATTCGCCAGGTGATTGGCAAAACTCTCGTAAGAACTATGGAAGCAGCCTATGAGCTTGCCGGGCAAGATTTGATCTGGCTCGATATCGATGCTTGTGAACAACTCCTTAAAGAGGCAGAGAATCGGGGTCATGCGTCAAGCCATGCGCTCCCCCTGTTAGAGCAGGCACTTTCCTACCTGGAACGAGGAGAATTGTTGGAGGGAGAGGATGGAACATGGGTCTATGGGTTACGCAAGAAAAGTGAAGACTTGCTCAGACAATGTCGGTTGTGGCTGGCGGAGAGCTACGAGACGCAAGGCAAGCTTCTACAAGCGGGTTTGCAGTATCGCGCACTGCTTCAAACAGTCCCTCCTGATGAGGACGCTTTACAATGCTGGATCAGTATGCTCCATCGACGAGACCGAACCCAGGAAGCATGGAAGTGTTACCAGGATGTGAAAGGCTTTGTTGAGGCACAGGGGTATACCCTCTCACCTGAGATAGAATGGGCAGTCTCGCAACTCAGCGATACATCAAATGTAATATCGGGCAATATTGAATCGTTCATGATCCTTTCTCGGCGCTCTGTTTTGGGTTTAGGGGCTAGCGCAATCCTTGGAATGACGGACAATCTCACGGGTCTATGGGCTGACGATCTGCTTGCGGTCTATGCGCGCGGGATTGCAGTCTGCCAGGATTTGTACTGGAATGGAAGCCCGCATCACGTCGAAGCAATCTTACCACTGTATCGCACCCAAACAGTGCTGCTTGCCCGGCAACCGTCACCATTGCAGCAGTCAGCGGCCCGACTCGCTTCACTGGCTCAACAACTAGCCTGTGAACTGCTCACCGACCGGGAGGATTTTAGCGCAGCAGAGCAAGCCGGACAAGAGGCACTTCTCTATGCACAAGTTGCCAATGACGTAAACTTGCAGGTTGCTTCTCTCATCGGCCTGGCGAATATTGATTTTCACCGAAAGCTCAGCACGTTTGCACTAAGGGCCTATGGACAGGCTATTTCACTGTTCAACGAGTGCGTCACCCCGCTACTGAAAGGGCGCTCTTATGCGGGTATCGCAGAGGTATATGCGATGCGCGGGCAACTTCAGGAAGCTATGCAGGCTTTGGGACTGGCCTATGAGCACTACCCGATGAAACCAGAGGATGACTCGGCCTATCCTTATTTGCGAGCAAGCCGTTACTCGCTCTATGTTTTTGGAGACGCACAATCTCGGCTTTTCCTGAAACAACCCAAAGAGGCGGCGAAAGCACTGATTACCATGCAAAAAGAGACGAATGATCCACAAATCGAACCAGTGACAAAACTTGATTTACTCTATTATCAAGCAGAAACGCAAATTCAACAGGGTGAATTAGAGACAGGCAGTGCCATACTGGCTGAGGCCGCAACATTGGCAAGGGACTTGGGGAGCAGACTTTACTTTAACAAACTTGCGGTAATCTATCATGACTTGCGCATGCAGTGTCCACATGAATCCTTGGTAACTGCATTGGACGAAGTGTTTCAACCCTGGTAGCTTCTCAGATTATAAAACGAGTAGAGGCCATTGAGCGGTGAACTGCTTACCGTCAAACAGGTGCAAGAACGGCTAAAGGTGAGTGAACGGACTGTCTTTAACCTGATGCAGCGAGGGGAACTGCATGGCCTCAAGGTTGGGAAATCATGGCGATTCGACGAATCTGACATAGCTGAGTACATAGAGCGTCAACGGAAAAAGGCTACAAGTAGAGAGTAGAGCAGCATTGAGAAAGTGACTGCCCTCCTCTTGATACGTGGAATCCCCTTCCCGGGATTCACCATCTGATACCACACGAGACCACCAGTTACTGGAATGTAACCTTCCTGTACGTTTTCAACGCTCTTTTGCATATGCTTTCCCAATCCTTTTATGAAGAAGCCTGCCTACATCTACTTGAATCGTGGTGCCGGTGATGTAACCTGCTTGCTAAGAAGCCAGAAAGTCAACGAGAGCGCCTAGTTCTTCAGGGTTGCCAATTCTTCCAAGGGAAATATCTTTTGCAAGTTCACTCAAAGCTTCCTCTGCTGTCAGAGCGGCTGCGCTCGCTCGCCCAAGTCTTTTACTTGCGGCTGCTACTAAAGCAACTTTTCCCGCGAGTCCAAAATCCACACAGTTCACCTTCTTCACAAGTTTTTTCCCTCACAGAAAAGTGTACACTACTCCGAATTATTGAAGGAAGTCAGAGCTATCTCTTTCTTTTGGGTTCGGAGAAAAGTCAGAAAAATGGCTGAGAATCTTCCTGTTCCTCCTTAGCTATACTTCTCAACGGTCACGAAAATCTGTCATAGAACGCTAGAATACGCTATATTTTTGGCGACTTGTTTCAATACTTTTATCTAGTAACACAAAGTGTTACAGAATTGCGAAAAAGAAATAACAATACCAATAGGAGGACAAAGATATATTTATGAGCGAAAATACCAGCGAAGTAGTTCGAATACGCGAGCAAATCAGGCGAGAGTGTGAAGCGTTAGAACGCATGCAATACAGTTTTGCTTCAGTTGCATCACATGCCAGTGTCATCGCACGTTATAACAACCTCGGCAGATACCAGGAGGCATTAGAAAAGCATGTCGGGCAAGATGCGGCGACTCAAGAACTGGTGCAAATGTATATAGAGGTTATCGGATAATGCTCACTATTGTTACTCCGAAAGAGATCATTCCCGAGGCCGAAGCGTTCTTCCTTGAACATGGCTGTATCATAGAATCACACGATGAATATAGTGAGATTACGTTTCCAGAAGGTACTACAAGAACTGAAATACTCCCGCGAATGCCAGGAGGGGAGCGCTATAGACTTGTACTCCCTGATGGATGCATAGCACTGCAGACCTATGTGAGGTATCTTGGACAGAGCGTGCTGCACTACTCCTACAAATGCCCATCCTCTATGCCCCAATCCTAAACGCTCTGAACACTGTAGAGCCAGGTGGCGGAGTTTGCCACCTGGCTCTATGTTCATCATATTTATGGCTGGGGCAGGAAGTTCTGTGAGCCGAACGAGCCGCCCAGCACATCTTTCGATGTAGCCCCCATCCAACGATCCAGCACAGTAGCATACACGGAACGAAAATCGGTCGTGTACTTTAAGTTACCGTCATGATCGAGACTGGTCAAACTGGGTGGCTCTCCATAAATGCCCTTTGTGACAGAATTGCCCAGTACGAACATAGGAGCCGCGGTTCCATGATCGGTTCCAAGGCTTCCATTCTCCTCCACACGTCGTCCAAACTCGGACCATGTCATCACTACCACGTTGTCAGCCTTGCCGTGCCCTACGAGATCGGTGTAGAAGGCCGAGAGTCCTTCGGCCAACGTCTTCATCAGGTTGTCATGTGTTCCCTGCTGATTGGCATGCGTGTCGAAGCCGCCGAGCGTCACGTAGCCGACACGCAGACCCAATCCCTGTACAATCGCTTCGGCAAGGACCTTGAGACCAGACGCAAAGGGATTCGTAGGATAGGTTGTCTTCGCCTGATATTGTGCATCAGCCGTCCGCAGTTGCCGTGATCCCTCCTGGGCGTTCAATGCGGTCGTATCCAACAATGCTGCATAAGGCGACGTTTTAGGATACGAGTTATAGAGGTTCAGCAGGGCCTTGATACGTGCATTGCCGCCATCCAGGTCTACGGGATCAGGGGCGATACGATAGCTTTGCACGCTTGCTACCGTCGGGACCTGCGCACTGATCGACGAGAGCGCCTGAGCCGTCTGCACTCCAATATCCATTGCCTGGAACGGATGCCCATCCTTATCGACCCAGCCAGAGACCAACTTGCCCAGCCAGCCCTCGCTGCCCGTGCCATTCAGGTCAAGCGTCTGCCAGATATCCATTGCCTGAAAGTGTGAGAGGCTCTGATTAGGATAGCCCACACCTTCCACGATTGCCATGTGCCCATCATCCCAGAACTTTTTGAGCGGTGCCAGGTTAGGGTGTAGCCCCAGTCGTCCATCCAGCGGCAGAACCTTTGCATCTGGAATACCGATGCTTGGACGCATCTTTTTGTAGGCTGCATCGGTAAACGGCACAACTGTATTCAAGCCATCATTGCCACCAGCCATCTGCACCACGATTAAAGTGCGGTCCCCCGCCAACTGCGCAATGCGTGAGCCTTCCAACGATTGCGCATGTGCCGAAGCAATGCCGCGACTGAAGATAGCAGGCATCACCATACCAGCCGAGACCACCAGCATTCCATTCTTTATCATTGCTCTGCGTGAGAGTTTCATTATCGTTCTCCTGTGTTCATGTGAGTACGATCATAGTACATTTTCATCAAGGAATGCTCCCGTAGGGGCGCAATTAATTGCGCCCCTCCTCATGTCGCATGAAAGGTGGGCGCAATCAATTGCGCCCCTACGGGAGCATCCCTGCATTATTTTGTTAAAGCGCATAATTGATGCATCCACCAAGTAAACAGTATCCCGTAGGGGCCCAATTCATTGCGCCCACGGCCTCCCGTAGGGGCCCAATTCATTGCGCCCACGGCCTCCCGTAGGGGCCCAATTCATTGCGCCCTCGGACTCCCGTAGGGGCCCAATTCATTGCGCCCTCGGACGAGCGAAGCAATGTCCGTTCCCCGTGTATTTGATGGATGCTCCAATAATCGGGCCTCTACTAATTCAATTGATACTCCGGTGACGCCAGTATCAGATACAGTGTTCCACGCGCGCTGCTTAACGGATAGCTCTTGCCATTGGTCAAAGTGATATGAGCATTTCCCTTAGCGCCACTTTGTGTGTCAAAGTAGTTGATAAACTGTGCTCGTCTATCTTTGTCAACCACACTATCAAGCAAGAAAGAGGTGAAGTAATCGACGAAACGCTCCGGCAAGTCGATGTTGTTCGCCTTTATTACGCCTTGCAAGTCCACAGCATTATATACGCCAGTTTTCGCGTTGCGACTTCCCGTTAACAGCAGGTCGATGTAGTTGAGGCGTGCCATCCATGTGCCGCTATTGAGCCAGAGCGAACTTATCTTATCACCGGGCCAGCCAGCTACATTCGGCGGGTCGAGCAGAGTTTGTCCTATGATCGAGGTCATATACTCCAACCCCTTGCCGTTGCCCTGCACATTCAACGCGCGATACATACCCACCACAAACTCCGTTGGCGACTTGACCCGCGCGCGATATGCCTTCGCAGAGGCGAACTGCGGCGAAAGCAGCAGAGTACGCATCACCTCACCAATGTTGTGCCCACTCTTTACGTAGGCATCAACCAGCGGACTTAAATCGTCATTGCTCGGATTCTCATAGACGAAAAAGGTAAAGAGCTTGCGACATAGAAACCAGGGTGTCGCGGGATGGTTCGCCAGGATACGGACGACATCTTTATAGTCAAGTTTACCGGCCTGTCCCAGGAAGGTCTTGTCCAGGACGTTATGATCTCTCTCGGAATAGTACGCAGAATTTCCCTTGATGTGCCAACCTGTGAGTGCAGTCGCTCCTTGATACACATCTTGCTGACTGTAGTGACCGACGCCAAGCGTAAACAACTCCATTAGCTCGCGGGCATAGTTTTCGTTGGGCGCGTTTTTCCTGCTCTTTGTCAGGTCGAGATAGAAGAGCATTGCGGGATCACTGGTGATGCCCAGCAGAATATTGTCGAAGGTGTCAAAGGCATGATCGCGCAAGAACTGATTTTGCACCATCATGCGTCCATACCCCTTGACGCCTCCAACCTTATGATAGCTGCTGGTGAGCATTCCGTGCCAGAACAACGTCATCTTCTCCAGGAGCGGGCGCTGTGTCCAGGCCATACGCAGAAGCCACCAGCGCTGTATGTTAGCAATGCCAGTACGCCCACTGAAGTCCAGATTCAGCGACTTGAGCCGACTCTCCATCGCGTCATCGGACACTTGATGGTAATTGATGAGACGATCCATGGCCCCATTATAGCCATAGCCTCTATACGCCGCTATCTCGTCGGGAGTCGCACCGAAGCCTGCTCGTCGCAATAAATGTCCTACTTGCATACTACTGGCTATCGGACCCTGGAAGAAAGTGTTGAGTCCTCCGTTCTGCCACCACTGCTCTATTGCAACTCCACCCCCAGCAGTCGCAACCGCACCTACCCCTACCGCTGCCGTGACTGCAAAGAGTTTGCGGCGCGAGATTCCGCGTGGACGTTGGGCAATTGTGGCAGGAGGTATTTGTGATAGCCCAGGCCCTTGACCTCCTGCTTGCAAGTCTTGCCCACCTTGCCAACGCCACTCCTCGGTTGGCTGATCGTGTATATCCATAATTAAGATCTCCTACATTGAGTATGCCCTGGCAAGAATGTATATCATTCATATTGATGCACATATGTATCATCTTTATTTAACATTCTAGCAGATAAAGCTCAAGAAAACCTCAAGAGGGACTACAGATTTGCCTAATGTTTCCTAAGTGACGCATCCACCAGGTGATCAGGCAATGTAGGGGCCTGATGTATCACGCCCACGGACGAGCGAAGCAATGTCCGTTCTCCCGTTCATTTGATGGATGCACCACTAAGATAATGAATCGGATCAATATGACGCAAAGGTACCATATGTCATGATTGAATATAGTCGAATAAAGTTGGAAGTGATATAGTCAGTACGGATGGGGATAGAGAGATATATGTACATTTCTCCATGCTCTGAAGTAGAAGAGGAGCGACTTGAGCGTATGCTACCGACAATAGGGGGTCGTCGTATTTCTATTCTTATTATCTGTATGACTCTGATGGGGTTGCTAATAGGGACGAGTACATGGATTGTTCTCAGTTCCACTTGGGGTGGTCACGAATATGGAGTGAGGAACGATGATTAGTAGCAGCACAATAATTGATAACTATCGTCTCCGCACCGCACTGGGCCACGGTCCATTAGGAAATGTGTATCTGGCACAGGATACTATGTTTACTAATCGTTTGGTTGCGATTAAGCTTCTCAATGCTCCACCTCTTAATTCCGTAAAAGAGCATGATCGGTTTTTACAAGAGGCTCATGTCCTTGAACTCCTGCGTCACCAGTATATCCTTCATATTCATGATGCGGGTATCTATGAGAAAACACCTTTTCTTGTATCATCGTATGTCACTGGCGGTTCACTACGCCAGCGACTCGGCCAAAACGTTGCCGCTCCAATGTTGATAGAAGAGTCGCTTAAAATTCTTCCTCAGATTGGACATGCTCTCTATCATGCTCACAAACAGAACATTATTCACGGCAACCTCAAGCCCGAAAATATCCTCTTCACTCCTCAAGGTGATGCACTGTTAGCGGACTTTGGTATGGCTGTAACTCAGGAGTGGCAGACATCAGACTATATGGCACCTGAGCAGTTCAAAGGGATCGTCAGTAAGGAGAGCGATCAGTACGCTCTCGGCTGCATCGCCTACGAACTCTTCACAGGCCAGCATCCCTTTAACAGGTATGACCCGAAGGCGCTGATGTTTCAGCATATCAATGAAAATCCACTACCTCCAAGTTTGCTTCATCATGCAATTCCCTCTTCTATAGAGCAGGCTATTCTCAAGGCTATGGCAAAACGACCGCAGGATCGCCATGCCAACATGAAAGCTTTTATCACAGCACTATGTACGCCGCCTGATATCCCGAATATACAAAGCTTCGTTCCCACCAGTACGCGTCCTGTTTCATCATTGCTTACAGATAGTGCATCTCGAGAGAACACAGTAAAGCAGGTACCGTTCCCCCCCACTTCTGTAAATACAGAACCAATTGGGAATCACAGCATATATGCACCAGCAGTGACGAACACAACGGGCAAAACTACTCCAACTCAACGACAACCAGCATGGTTTCTTATTGCTGCGATTGTTTCTCTTGTGCTACTTATCGTGGGTGGGAGTCTATGGCATCTCCTACCAGTCCTATTAAAAAATGGAAGTACTCATCAAGCAGGAAGTAATACCTTCAACCCGCTGCCATCTAGCGCCACTATATCAATCACTCCACAAAGCAAAACCTTGAAAAATAGCTATACTATTCTCGCGGTTGTAGGAACTCCAAATCTCGCCAGACACGAGGTAGCAGCACGCTACCTCTCCGCGACACAATCTCAACCGCAAACAGTGCAGGCTACAGGGAAGACCTCCAGTCCCGCTGTCCAGGCCAGCGCGGTAATAACTCTTACGAACAATGCAAATACAGATCAGACGGTTCCTGCCGGAACCATCTTCTCCTACGTACCTGGCAATGGGTCAAGTCAATTAGAGGCTACAACCGATACCACAGTCGTAGCACCGGCCTGGAACATCTTTATTGGCCCCGAGCCAGTCAACGTCTCCGCCCATGCTGTCACCGCGGGAGCGGTTGGGAATACTATTACCAGCTTACGTTGCAATTGTCGGAATATAACAGTAGATGTTCCGACCCCCTTTAGTGGTGGACGGGATGCTCAAAACACTCCCTTTATACAACAAAGTGATATCAATGGTGCGACAGCTTCCTTGACAGCCTCCCTTACACCTACTGTCCAATCACTACTCCAGGCTCAGGTACACACAAATGAACATCTCATAAATGTTCCTGTATGCCCACCTACTGCCTCATCAAACCATAACGCGGGCGACAAAGTGACCAGTGCAACTATCACGGTTACAGTCACTTGTACAGGCATGGTCTACGACCAACAGGCAGCTCAGGCGATAGCAACTATCCTGTTGAAAAATGACGCGACCTCTCATCCAAACGCGACTTATACTCTCACAGGCAATACTGCCGCAACAATCACCCAGGCCGCTATCACGGATGCTCAAAAAGGCATCATCACACTTTCCGTTCAAGCCCAAAGCACAGGCATATTTCAATTTAGTGATACGCAAAAGCGAAACCTGGTCGCATTAATCGCTGGCAAAACTAAACAGGATGCTCAAAAGCTTCTCTTACAACAGCCGGGTGTATGCCAAATCACTATCACCTACTCTAATAGTACCATGACAACCCTACCTTCAAATCAGAGAAACATAACGATAAATGTGTCGAATATGTAGACAAAGGAAAGCCGAATGAGCATTGAACACTACCTGCTTGCGGTTCCCAAGGCAGAACTCCACGTCCATCTCGAAGGTTCCATACAACCAGCTACTCTTTTAACTCTAGCACAACGGAATAAAGTAGAATTGCCCGCACACACCATTGCGGAACTGCAGAACTGGTTCAGCTATCGCGATTTCAACCACTTCATCGAGATTTTTTTTGCCATCTCGCATTGCCTCAAAACGGCTGAAGACTACGAACTTATTACCTATGAATTTGGTGCGAATATGGCGCGACAGAATGTGCGCTATGCAGAGGTCACATTCTCGCCTGGCACTCATCGCTACGCACTGAATGTACCTCACGACACCTACTTTACTGGACTGCTCCGTGGACGGGAGCGGGCACGAACCGACTTCGGCGTCGAGATCAGCTGGGTCTTCGACATTGTGCGCAATATTGAAGATGAAGCACGCAATCGCTTACTGGCTGATTACACAACATCGGTCGCGCTAGAAGGGAAGGATGACGGTGTTGTAGCACTTGGGCTGGGCGGAGCAGAGATAGGGTATCCACCCGAACGGTTCGCCACATGGTTTGAGAAGGCGCGGCGAGCAGGATTGCATAGTGCGCCCCACGCGGGAGAAACTGTTGGTCCACCCAGTATATGGGGCGCTTTGAAGTCATTGGGAGCCGAACGCATAGGGCATGGAGTGCGGGCTATTGAGGACCCTGCGCTCGTTGCCTACCTCGCTGAGCAACATATCCCTTTGGAGGCGTGTCCAACGAGTAATATACGACTGGGGATATATACCAACATGAGCGAACATCCACTCCCCCGTCTTTATACTGCTGGCATACCTCTCACAGTCAACTCAGATGACCCGCCTCTTTTTAACACAACATTGAACGACGAAGTTGCACTACTGTCTACTCATTTCAATTTCGATCTCACAATCATAGATGAGATTCTACTCAACGGTGTGCAGCAGAGTTTTCTTCCTCCAGAAGAGAAAAGCGTCTTGGAAAAGACGTTTCAGAACGAGATGACTCATCTTAAACACTTGTTTTGCTCTGATTAACTCTTCTCTCTTGCTCATGAAGTTGTGCAAGCATTGCGTAATCTGAACCAGCAAACAGGGTGTGAAGCAGGTAGCAACCTTATAAACTAGTTTGCCAATCCGCGTACTACGTCGAGCAAATCTCGCACATGAAAAGGCTTCACAATAACCTGCGATACGCCGAGTGTCGTCGCATCGGGGCCACCCGTACCAGCCGTGATTATTACTATGGAAGGTAAAGGATGAACAAGCTCCCATTGCTTATGCAGACGTTCTAAGAATGTATTGCCATCCATCCCAGGCATAGCAAGGTCGAGCAAAATTACGGAGGGATATCGTCCCTCACGAGCGGCGTTGTGCATCCAATCCAACGCCTCCTGCCCCTCTGCCGCCTCAGCAGGCTCGTATCCATCCAGCTCAAGTGCCCAGGACACCATATCTCGAATAGCAGGGTTGTCGTCTACGACCAGAACGACGGGTTGACGACCATCCATATAATACTGTTGTGGTTGACTCATACGCCCCTCAATTTCCTCGCCAGAAGAGATATATCATTTCTATCTTCCCATATATCAGAGATAATCTATTTATATTGATAGGTCACTACGCGTACCAATAGGTACAGCTTGCGAAAGCTTATTAGAATGATGCCAGCAGAAAGTTGCGTACTACTTCCAGAAACGCCTCTGGCTGTTCCAGGTTTGATAGATGACCCGCTTGTGGTAGCACTGTAAACTGCACACCAGGAATCCGCCTCGCATACTCTTGCGCAACACTCGGTGGCGTCAAAACATCTTGCTCACCTACAAGCACCAATGCTGGACACACGATATTCGTCAGTAGTTCCGTTGAGTCTGCCCTCCGTGCCATGCCACGGGAGGCGGCTGCAATACCAGGAGGCGTCGCGGCATCAATCATTCGCCTGATACGTAACTCCACCTCTGGATGCTGCTGACGTGTATAGTCTGAGATAAGCTTTGGCAGTTGCGCGTCAGCGACAGCACCCGTTCCATCCGACTCGGCAAGTTGTGCAAGCTTCTCGCGATTACTCTTCCCCTCTTCATTATCTGCACCCGGTCGCGTGTCGGCAAGTATCAACCCCTGGACACGCTGTGGATACTTCCGTAGAAATGCAAACGCGGCATAGCCTCCCATGGAGAGACCGCAGAGTACGGCTTGTTGCATGCCAAGGGCATCCATCAAACCGGCCACATCATCCGCGAACATTTCCATCGTGGAAAGGTCGGAAACTATGTCACTCTCTCCAAAGCCGCGCCAGTCGAGGGAAACGAGACGAAACTTTTGCTCGTTGAGTAAGGCTGTCGTTTGACCTTCCCACATGCTGCGATTGAGGGGAAACGCATGCAAGAAGATCACAGGCTGCCCTATGCCATGATCGTCATAAGCTAGATCAATATTGTTGATGCGTGTCTTCAATCCTAAACCTGCTCCTTTGTCGCTTCAGTCTCCTTGATTGCTTCAGTTGCTCCATCCGCCTGCTCATGGGCGTGATACGAACTACGCACAAACGGCCCGGACTCCACATGGCGGAAACCCATCTTTTTGCCCTCGGCCTTGAGGGCGGCGAACTCTTCCATCGATACATAGCGTTGAATGGGCAAGTGCTGGAACGATGGGCGTAGATATTGCCCTATGGTAAGAATATCTACGTCATGTTCGCGCATGTCGTGCATGACCTCGATCACCTCGTCCCATGTCTCACCCAGGCCCAGCATAAAACCGGACTTTGTCGGTGCAGCAGGGTTCATCTCTTTTGCCCACTTGAGCACCTGAAGCGAACGCTTATAAATCGCCTGTGGACGCACCCGCTTGTAGAGCCTCGGCACCGTCTCGACATTATGATTGTACACATTGGGCTTCGCATCGATTACCACCCGCAGCGCATCATACACACCCTTAAAGTCAGGAGTCAAAACCTCCACCTTGCATTCAGGATTCAGACGACGTATCCAGCGGATGGTCGAGGCGAAGACACCTGCGCCGCCATCCTTCAACTCATCACGGTTTACCGATGTCACTACCGCATGGCGTAGCTCCATCGTCCGCACAGCCTCCGCTACTCGCTTTGGCTCTTCCCAATCAAGGCCAATCGGACGACCCGTCTCCACAGCACAGAAACCACAACTGCGCGTACAGACACGCCCCAGGATCATGAACGTCGCGGTCTTATGTCCCCAACATTCACCAATATTCGGACAACGCGCCTCCTCGCATACTGTGTGCAGCGATTGATTGCGCATCAACTGCTTCAGGTGTTGATAATTTTCCCCTTTGGGTGCGCGTACCTTGAGCCATTCTGGACGGCGTTCTGGAATGATAGTCGCCATGAGCGTTTCCTTGTTCTCCGTTTGGACATACCTCGGTAGGCCCAAAGTGTGCATTTACCTCGAGGGCATGATAATGCTTTTTAGCAAAATAATCCGGTCATGGAAATGCTCCTGTAGGGGCGCAATTGATTGCGCCCGTATCCGCCCAGGCGGGGCGCAATTGATTGCGCCCGTATCCGCCCAGGCAGGGCGCAATCAATTGCGCCCCTACGGAGGGGATCATTGCCGCAGTATTTTATTCAAGTACATAATCAGGCCCCTACAATTAATATACGTCTATTTCGCGTCCGTAGCTCTGTAATTTTGTACGAACTGCCTGCAAAAATCCACCTGCGCCCGCGCCATCAAGAAGACGATGGTCGAAGGAGAGGCAGAGGAACATCATGGAACGCACCGCGATTGCGTCGTCTTCCACGACAACGGCCCGTTTCACGACAGCATCCATGCTCAAAATGCCAGCATGCGGCTGATTAATAATCGGTACTGATAGGATTGTACCAAACACACCAGGGTTGTTGACCACAAATGTGCTACCCTGCAGATCCTGAATGGTCAACTTGTTAGCACGAGCGCGCTGCGCGACTATATTCACCTGCCTGGCTAGTCCAGCTAATGTATACTGATCAGCATCATAGAGCGTCGGCACAACCAGACCTGCATCGGTCGCAACCGCGATACCCAGGTTGATACGCCTCTTGATGATAATCTTGTTATCTTCCGTCCAGGATGAATTGATAATCGGGAACTTGCGGATACCCTCGCAGACCGCCTTCATTACAAAGGGGACATAACTGATTCCGTACCCCTCTCGACGCTTAAACTCATCCTTATTCTTCTCAAGCCACTTAGCAATGTTGGTCATATCGACCTCTACCATCGTTGTCGCGTGAGGCGAAGTACGCTTGCTGCGCACCATATGTTCCGCAATCGCCAAACGCATACGGCTCGGTGTCACCACCTCTTCCTCTCCCCCAACATGCACAGGCTGCGGTGCTGCTACATCCGATTGTGGCACCACTGTATCTTGTAAAGTAGAGCTCGCGGCAAGCTGTGGTGCCTCTGGCCTGACAGATGGTCTGGGCGGAGTTGCTACATCTGGTCGTGACGCTGCAATTGTATTGATAACTGGCTCACGTCCATGCTGCTGTCGCCGCTCCACGTATGCCAGGATATCCTCCTTGCGCACACGCCCATTCGCCCCCGTCCCCTGAATATGGCCGAGATCAACATCATGTTCACGCGCAAGCCGCCGCGCAAGGGGAGAAATGCGCTGTCGCTCCTCGTCCTCTACTCTTGAAACATTGGCATGCTTGCTTGCTCCATCACGTCCGTCCCTGCCCACACTTGTGCTGGCTTCAGCTTCCGTCATCACGGGTAATTTGGCCTCTTCGACACTTTTCACAGGGGCTGCATCTGGTCCTGGTGCCGCTTCAGCAGGAGGAGAGTCGGATACATCGGCACTCTCTTCGATTACGGCAATCTGTGTCCCTACCGCCACAGTCTCGTCAACGTTGACGAGAATTTTTGTCAGACGACCCGCGACAGGAGAGGGCAATTCGGCATTAATCTTATCAGTGATGATCTCAGCCAGCGATTCGTCTCTCTCAACATAATCACCAACCTGCTTCATCCAGGCCCCTATCGTCCCCTCGGCGACCGATTCGCCCAGTCGTGGCATCGCTACTGGTGTCGGCATACGTAAACTCCTTTGTTTCTATCCAATAAATGATGTCACCTAATATGCGGCAAGCTTTCTCGCAGCAGTAAGAATCTTCTCGGCGTTCGGCAGATACGCCTCCTCTAATGGAGGTGCGTAGGGAAAAGGAACGTCGGGTGCCGCCACTCGTGTGATCGGTCCATCCAGGTACTCGAAGAGATCCTCAGCCAGGATTGCCGATAGCTCAGCACCGATACCGCCCGTTAAAGTGTCTTCATGAACGATTAAGACCTTGTTGGTACGCTTTACGGACTCCTGTATGGATTCGATATCAAGCGGGGAGAGGCTGCGCAAATCAAGCACTTCAGCCTCAAGCTCATCCTCTTTCTCTAGTGTATGAGCAACCTTCAAGCACTGATGCACCATCGCACCATAGGTCAGGATAGTCATGTCCTCGCCTTCGCGCCGAATAACCGCCTTACCCAATGGCACGATATAGTCTTCCAGGGGTAGCTCCTCGCGCAGTTCCGGTAGGCGATAGAGCAGTTTGTGCTCAAGATACAGCACCGGATTGTTGTCGCGAATTGCCGCCTTGAGCAGACCTTTCGCATCATAAGCTGTAGAGGGTGCAACGACCTTGATTCCTGGTGTATGGAAGAACCATGCTTCTGGGCTAGAAGAATGGAATGGACCACCCTTGGTACCGCCACCAGATGGGCCACGAATGACCATTGGCACAGGCATTCCAACGCGCCAGTACATCTTGCTCGCCATATTGATGATCTGATCGAAGCCACAGGTAATGAAATCAATAAACTGCATTTCGGCAATTGGTCGCATGCCCATTAATGCAGCACCGACCGCAGAGCCGATAATCGCGGCCTCTGCCATCGGTGTATCAACCACGCGATCTGCCCCAAACTCTTCTAACAGGCCCGCGCTTACCTTGAAGGCTCCGCCATATGCACCGACATCTTCTCCCAGCAGGAACACGGCCTCATCTCGCCGCATTTCTTCTCGGATTGCCTCACTGATCGCCTCAAGATAGGTTATCTTCTGAGTTTTCTTGTTTTCGCTCATCGTCCGACGACCTCCACGGGTTCGATGGGCGCAATAACTTGTGCCATCGTAGTAAATGGCTGCCCTGTACGCCTGTCAAGCGTATTGACATAGCGCGTATCGTCCACGCCTGGCTCACCAATAACTGCTATCGGGCCATCGGGAGCAAACACGTAATCCGCCACCGTAGCACCATCGGGCGCTGGGCTCTGCTCCGCGAAACGTACCGCATCGTCAACCGTCACCTTGACACGAGCCTCAATCTCAGCCTTCTTTTCAGGCGTCAAAACTTGCTTCTCGGTCAAATAGGCTTCAAAGCGTTGAATCGGGTCTTTCGCCAACCATTCCTCACGCAATGCCTGCGACACATAATCAGCTTTATCGGCCTCGGAGTGTCCTCGCACTCGGAATGTCCTACACTCTACGATTGCGGGTCCCTTACCATTACGTGCATGCTCTACAGCACGCTCTACGGCATCATGTACAGTCAGTACATCATTGCCGTCAACACTCTCTCCTGGTATGCCATAGGCCAATGCACGGTCAGAGAGGTTCTTGATAGAGAACTGCTTTTCAGCCGGTGTTGAGTAGGCATAGCCGTTGTTCCCGATCACAAGTACCATCGGCAGCTTTTGTACGGAGGCAAAGTTCATCGCTTCATGGAATGGCCCCGTGTTGGTCGCGCCATCTCCACAGGAGGCAAGCACCACTGTCGAGCGTCTGCGCATCTTCATTGTCAGAGCAACACCACACGCGACCGGCAGCGACTCGCCCAGCATACTGATCATCGGGACAACCCCATGATGCATATCACCAATGTGTACCTGTCCATCGCGTCCCAGAGTCGGCGAGTTTCCACGAGCCAACCATTGACACATCACCGCACGCGGCGAGCCGCCCCGTACAAGATGCATCCCCAGATCACGGTGCTGCGGAACAATGCAGTCGCCGTGGCGCAGCGTCATTGCCGCCCCCACGGTTGTCGCCTCGTGCCCTTGAGCCGTGTAGACGCCGCCCACAACTTTTCCTTGCAAGAAGAGGATGCGCGTTCTGTCTTCCATAGCACGGGTGAGGCGCATAAAATAATAGATCTGAATGAGTTTTTCTGTGCTCATATGTGCTCCTAACTAGTCTCAGAGCATCATATCACATTCTAAAACGCGGGAGTAGAGGTATGGACGTTTGGGCTTCGCTAACACAATGTACACTATCTATTAACACCGGTTCCTTGCTTGTCCACACACGTTATGGCCTATCAATATACATCTGATTGCACTCCTCATATGACCCTATGACCTATATATAAGACTCATTGACAAAGCTTATAGGATGTGAGTGCAGGAAGCGCTTATGAGGCGAGAGGCTCATGGGATGGCAGAGGTCTCTTGAACCATAGGGCTTCCTGTATAAAGAGAAGGGTATAATATATCTGAAGAAGACAAGGTAAATTCTTAACTACTCGTGTGAATCCTCTCAACTTCTTTTCACATCTACCGATACATAGAACAAGAGGATAGATGTTTTATGCACGGTGTAGTATGCTCTTTCTTTGAAAACATATGATTACTTGCACTCTTCTGTCAAGCCTGTAGCACTGATACGCTACTTTAAACACAGGTATGAAGAGGTATAGGGGTATGATCCGTCTAAGAGTGAAAGAAGTAGCAACGGCAAAGGGCATCAGTCAATCTAAATTGGGACGTTTGGCAGATATCGACGTGAAAACAATGAGAAGAATATATAGGCAGCCTACCGAGCCTATCACTACAACATTGCTTGATAGACTCGCTAAGGCTTTAGAAGTGGACGCACGTGAGTTACTTGAAAGCGTACCGGATGAGGTCTAGTAGCAGCACATTCCCCTTACAAGAGGAATCAGGGCTGTTGCAAGATCGGGAATACTCTACTGACAAGGGCATCCGCAAGGGGATGCCTCTCCCAGACACGGTGAGGCCATCTGTCATCGTTGTCTGGGAGGGGCATCCCCTTGCGGGTGCCCTAGACTTTGCAACAGCCCTTACAAGAGGAATGAGGAAGTATTGACACTGCAACGAGAAACCTATATATTACTTACAATCGTCGCATACTACATGACCCGACCCTCAAGAAAGTAAATCCCGTTAGAGTTTTCTTAGAAATTTTATTTGTTAGTGCTTTTCTCCTTGTATATTGGTAATTTATAATGTATAGTAGCGTAGTCAAAATAAATAGTTGTATTCTCTATTATCTCCTAATGTTGTACTCTAGATGAGGATATTCCTGTCAGTGAAGCAAACCAATACGCTTATATATAAGCGAAATGTGGGTCAAAGTACCTTCTTATCAATGTCGTATCGTAACCTCTTCTTATCGTTGGCCCATCTTTTTACCATGGAGTGCGCCATCATCTTCATAGGTATAATTTTACCTTTAAGCGGCCTCTTTTTTTATCAAGCATTCCCAGGAACACAACTGAGTTGCTGGTTACTTCTACCAACACACCTTCTTTTTCCGGGCAAAGCAATGATCTCACCCGTGCATGATCCAAATGCGCCACCTGCCTCTCTCTCTATTGACGGACAAGAAACAATGCTGCTCCTCGTTGGCTTCATTGCTCTTTTCACACTCTATTTGCTGGCGATCCGCACGCTCCCCAGGTACATTTCTCATCGTTATTTACTTCTATCTACACTCATACTAGGAGTAACATACGCTTTTATTCCTGCCATCACCTCTCAAGACCTCTTCTCCTACATTGGATATGCACATATAGGAATCATTTATCATCTCAACCCGTTAACCACACCTCCAACCGCTATTCATACCGATCCAGTATATCCATACATCTTCTGGGTACATCAACCATCGGCCTACGGTCCACTGTGGGTAATCATCACAAGTGCATTGCAATGGCTCTCACTTCTATTTGGGTCAAATCACATTCTTTCTATGGTCTTGCTACTACGCGTCTTCGGGCTTGCTACGCATCTTGGCTCTACCCTGTTGATCTGGCACATTGGTGGTTCCCTGCAACGCTGGAACGAAGTCATCTCCCCACATGCACGACTTGCCGCGACGCTAGCCTTTGCCTGGAATCCACTGCTTCTCTTCGAGGCTTGTGTCAACGCACATAACGATACAGCTATCCTATTTCTGATTCTACTTGCTCTCTGGTTTCTACAATTGCAGGTGAGGGGAACACGGCAACTTTACTTGCTGGCTGTCGCCTCTCTTGCACTGGCGGCATGCATCAAGATTTCATTTCTGCTGCTGGCACCAGGCATCTTACTTTTCTTGTGGAGCCAGCAGCCACGTAGAATAAACAGTATTGTGTTTGCAACTTTGGCCTATGCAGGCATTCTCTTGCTACTCTATGTCCCCTTCTGGCAGCATGGCAACATTTTGCAGCTCTTCCAAATTAACCCCGGTACTACTCGTGACATCAACAGCCTGTACGATTTTCTGATTCGCTTGTATGCCAGTATAAGAGGAAAATCTATTCCTTTTGTTAGCTCTGACACTGGCTCTCCAACAGAAATTACGACTCATCGAATAGGTACGGTTATTTTTATCATTGTCTATGGTGTGATATGCTTGCTGCCTTTGCTAACACGCGGTATAAAAACACTACCAGCTCTCATTCGCTGGATGGCACTCGTCTGGTTTCTTTACTGTCTTATCGGTTCGCCTTGGTTTTGGCCCTGGTATATCGTCACATTCTTTGGGCTTGCGGCGCTTCTCATAGCGACAAGCAGCGATGCCACTCTCGGTTTAGTACGCCTACCTATCGCTCTGCAACTGCTCACCTTCAGTATGCTCAGTGTCTACTGTTTTTTCACATGGTGGCCTCACATAATCCTTATTCCTCATCTTCCTTACTTTCAATTGTCATATATACGAGGGCTGTGGGTCTGGGGCGTCCTCGCGTTGGCGATAAACACGCATTTCCTCTCCCGATGGAAAGACATCTTATTCAGGAATAAGAAAGCAAAGATGCTTCCCACGGCGGACAACCCTGGTGATCGTCCGCCGTGGGAAGCATCTGCTCCAATCATTTAGCTAACTGTCTTCTTTGGCCGGGCTGGCGTTTTCAGCTACCATAATCTCCTGTCGCAGTTTCTTAATGCGTTGACGGTAGGCATCTTCGGGCTGGCGATAGCCTAGTTTCGGTTTATCTCCCATGCTCACATGCCATTTGCGGAATGCTAACCCAATCTCGGTTTGATAGAGGGCCTTCACTCGCCTCCATTGCTTGAAGCCACTGCTCCGTAGCACATGCCGCTCTTGCCTGGTACGTTGAAAGGAGTTCTGGAGCAACGCGTATTCATCTACCCTCACCACTCCATTGCTCACCTCGAACGCCAAAAACTCACGGATCACCGCCGCCTCGTGTGCTAACGCCTTAATCAGGAAGTAGAGCAGCACAATCTGCGCTATAAACGGTGGAATATAGTCTCCAATAGTGGCAATGAGCGAGAACACCATGACACCGGAGTTATTAGGGCGCGCAAGCACAGTTGCATTCGCATAAATAGCAATGAAATCGAAGATACTATGCAGACCAACTGCGACAAAGTATCCAATCAGCGGCACTACGATTTGCCGCCAACGTACTCGTGTATGCCTGATATACCCCAGTGCAGCTCCAAAACAGACGGTAAAGGTGGAATGACTGAGCCATCCTAACACAATTCTTCCCACTATAAGAAAGAGCAGAAATTTACTCGAGTTGTTTGCGAAATACACGAAGTTTTCCACCATCGCAAAACCAGCACCGATTAACGCTCCATACACAATTCCATCGGTTATGTTGTCGAACTCATCGCGCAGCACAAAGAAGAGGAGCAACAGCCCCAATCCCTTCACCGTCTCTTCGGTCACACCCGCATTTAATCCTTGCAGGGCGGAACTCAGCAGGTTACTGGCATCCTGGCCCAACACCTTCTGTAGCAGATCATCTACCTTTAATTCTATTAAAGATGTAGGCGGAATAGCGATGATCGCCCCCCATAGGAACGCCGCCAGCCGCAAAAACCAGGGCTCACGCTCATAGCGGTCAATAAAATTGACGAGTAGGTTGATGCCCAGTGCGGGAATGAGGGGAATAGTCAATGCCGCTACTATGCTTGATGGACCATTTCTTGCCAATGCCGAAAGCCCAATCAGACTATTAAGCACGACAGTGACGACCACGCTGATAATCAAGATTGTAATGCCTATCCCTGCGATGAGCCAGCGTGCGCGTGTACTCATACGCCGTGGAAGTGCAAACTGCATAGTGATCCCCGGGCCTAACGCGCTTCCCTCCTCGTCTTCCCATGGCAGTGCCACCAGTTCGGGTTCTGGCTGCACAGGCAACGGCAAGGCAGGTTGTGGCACGGGAGGGGCGATTGCTTCCCAGAATTGTTCATCTCGAACTTGTTTCGCTGATGAGAGTGCCGAATGTCCATTCAAAGAGCGTGCTTGTCCCCGCTTAGTACGCGGAGGCGATGCTGCTGGTAAGATTTGTTGCTTTGGTATGGCTTTGAGACGTGAGGAGAGATGTCGTGTTAACTCATCTCCACTAGCGTCCAACTCGCTCTGCTGTGGCGCGATCAATTGCAGCATAGTACTACCCAGTACCAGCACATCCTGCGGCTGCATAGGTAAACTTCCACCACTTGGCACCGCGCGCCCGTTTACGCGCACGATGTTGTGTACAGTTAAATTAAGCACGCGCCAGCCATACTCGTCGAACATCAGGCGAGCATGTTCGCGCGATACGGTGGGGTCCATAAGAATAATATCATTGTTCAGAGCGCGCCCAATAGTCGTCTCCTGGTGCGTGAGCAAATGTACCAGGCGCTCTTCCGGCAGCCAGCCGCTGGGATATCGCTCCTGAATATCCGTCGTCGCATTAGCGGGAGGACGCACACGCACAACCCGCAGCACACCATAGTTCTGGCTCATGCTACATTCCTGGCACAAAAAATTACAGCTACACAGATTTTATATCTCTATCTATTGTACTCTATCGCCTCCGCTTTGTTGCATAGGGTTGACCTCAGTACTGTGGCAATATACAAAAATTTATATATATTCCTCATCAAGTCCCACATCCATTACCATCTCTCCCGCATATTCCTCGACCATAGAGCACAACCGCTCCCAGTGCATCAGAATTGAGGCAAAGCGTTCCCAATAGTCGGGTACCTCCTCCTCCACCTGTCGCCAACGCGTATAAGACGCCTGATTAGCAAACGTCATCGTCATCAGATAACGTCTCGGCTCACTCCCCGTCACACGCAACAAAGAGATCCGCTTCCCTCCTGGAATCCAGCGCTGCATCTCCAGCATACCCGACGAAGCCAGATGCTCCACCTCTGTAGCAGAAGCCCCAGGTTTCAATTGCCACACACGCGTACAGTAGTAATCGCCCATACATCTGCCTCCCAACAAATTTAGCGACTACTATACATGGGATTACCTGGACTGGCAAGGGGTGAGAGAACAGGAAACCACCAGCAGTACGAAGGAAGGAGAGACAAGCATTCTTCGAGCGGTTACAAGCGTTGGAAGCACAAGAAGTCCCTTTGGTGAGCAAGTGAAGTTCCCTCGTTCCTTCACGTATCTACGTCCTAGTTCGCTAGGCAAAGGAGTAGTCGGGCAGACACGTCCCAACGTTGTCTGAGTGAGTCAGTGCCTCAACCACATGTCAAGGTCATGGTTCCTTCGGGAACAGGCTATCGTACTGATGTTGCTTAGAAGCTCATCCCGTTTCTACGGGAGGAGAGTGCCACTGACCTCTAGCTGTAATATATCTGTGATGTATGTCGTCTCGGTGTGATTTCGTTGTGATGCTGGTACTGCATACTATGAGTGCAAGAGAAAAGAGAAATCTCTCCTACTTGCGAAAGAAGTATCGCCATCAGGAATTGTTTCTGCCTTTCTAAATATGTTCAAACGTATTCACATCTTCGATTGCGGTGAAAACATCCGCACACCGCATGGAGATCCGCTCCATGTGTGGCCCCAGCCGGGCAAGATACCGCTTGAGGATATTGACCGCGCTATTCTCATCACGGTCTATCATGAAGCGACATTCAGTATTTGGACAGTGATAGGTTCTTTTCCAGAGTGGCATGTTTTGCTTGTGTCCACAACCACTACAGGTTTTTGACGTATCACGCTCATCTACTATCACGAATTCTTTCCCGTAGAGCACGCATTTGTACGCCAACATCTGAACAAAGGTGTAAAGTCCCCAATCGTTGAAGACTGCTCTATTCAGGTGCTTGTTGCGCTCTCGATGCTCTTTCATGACCATCTGCCTTTGGGAAAGATCACCGACCACAACGGTTCTCTCAACCAGTTTGTGCGCGATGAGATGACTAGCCTTGTGCAGAGAGTCTTGTTGTTTGTTGCGCTTCTGCTGTGAAACGCGCTTGTAGACCTGGCTCAAGTGCTTGTATCGACGTGACTTCTTCTTACACTTGTCGCGCTTTGACCGGATTTTATCCAGTTGGCGATTGTACCAACGACTACCCTTGAACCCATTAATGTGATAAAAGCGGCCTTGCTCATTGACGCCCGTTGCCAGCGTCTTGATGCCTACATCAATGGCAAGCACGCCATCGTGCTCATGCGTTGCTTCTTGCTCATCATGGACAAAGGAAGCATAGTAGTGTCCCTGTCCATCCCTGGAGATCGCTACATCTTTGTAGTCGGTGGGTGCTTCTTCCGTGAGCTTTGCGATAACATCAGGAAAATGCTTGTTCTTGCCCTTGCCCCCGGTTGGAAGCGTGATAGACAAGCCTTCGACCTTGATGTACATTGCCGGATAGATCAACGTGAAAAAGCAATGCCGTGGTCGCACCCTCGGAAACCCTGGCTTTTCTCCGTTCTTGACCCGTCGAAAGAAGGCTTTCATCGCTCCATCCAGGCGGAAATAGACCTCTTGCAGAAGCTTGCCATAGACCCATCTCAATTCAGGGTCATGCTCTTTACTGGCTTGTAGCGTCTTCTTGGCTTCTTCCCATCCAGGCCACTTCTCACCGTCACGAAGTTTCATGACCCACCAGTTGTACAAGCCTCTGCATTTTTCCTGCATCCATTCCAGGGTTACAGCGTCTTGTTTGCTGACCTCTAGTCTGATCTTCTTGCTTATCAGCATGTTTTCCTGCCTTTTCTCTTCCCTTTCTCCAGGACCATAGCCCATAGAACCACTGTTGGGAGTCGCTTCGTCGGATGAGAACGAAGCGACTCGTATAGTCTATGCTCCTACAACATTATATCGCGTGCTGCGATTATCTCTCTGCCTGCTATTCTTTAGACGGATATACTCATCCTCTGGAACGTAGCGATTCATACTCTCCTGGGGTGTGCGCCCGTCTGCCTGGAAGTGTTTAATCAGATTCTTTGCTTGCTCCACATCAGGAAAACAAACATACTTCCCCTGAATGCGTAAACATCCATCTTTGCCATGAATGCAACATTGTCCCTGCTCAGTGCTGTAGATGATGTACCCTCTGTAGACCTCATAGAACAAGGTATACAGAGTATCTTCATTGCCTGTCACGGGATCCGTCTGATGCAGAATCAAGTGTACTACTTCTAACGACTTCATAGTGGTGACGTTCTGCTGAGTGCGCTTCTTTGAGCGTCTCCGAGGATTCCCGCGCTTATGCTGCATCGTGTTCCTCCTTTCGCATGTGCATGAACTCTGCTGCGAGATCGTTACGGACATGGGCGGCTCTGGCGAGACACTTGATGGATACCCGTTTGCCATTGGCGACAAGGTCGGCGTAAACGTGAGCGACATGTGCCAAACGTTCCTGACGAGTATCAGTATGTTTGGCACTCGCTACTGAAGGGAGTTTGTCACGGTGCACGCGGAGAAATGCAAGGGCTAGATGGATACTCTTACCTGCCTCTTTCGCAAGAATGCGGCTGGATACCTTGATACCCTGCTCACAGAGACGGGTGGCTATTTGCATAAACAGAGCTTCCTGCTCTGGCGTGAGGGAGGGCGGATTGAACATGTGAATACCTCTGACCTGTCGCTTCCCATCCTTCTCAACAATGGTCGCAGTCCCTTCAACCAGTGCCTGAATTCGCTGCTTAGCATCTCGTTCAATGTATTGGACTGCCCGGCGCGTGAAACCCAATTCCCGTGCTATTTCTGCGGGGGTCAGGCAACGTTCATCCTCGTCAGAGAGGCCATAGCGTAAGGTAAGCACCTGTTGAGCAGATGGAGAAAGATACGATAACCATGCTTGCACCTGGGCGCGTAGCACTGGATCACGGGGCGATGCTTCATGGGTTGGGAGTAGCGGAGAGGCCGGAGGTTCTTCTACCTCATCAGTATCGTACCATTCCATCCACTTATCCAGGCTCTCTGGTTGCAGTTCATAGAGATGTTTCTCGGTCCCTTTCTTTTTGGCACGCGAGAGGGTACTGCTCGGTACTTTAATCAGTCGATCATCCCCAATAGCCCGCTTGACTGCCCCATCGGTACAGGCCACTACATACGCGGGAATGTCTTTCACCATCTGAAAATCAGAACGGCAAGCGACATTGACAAGTGTAAGAGCTACCTCTCCTAAGATGTCGGGGAGCGAGCGATAGTAGGAGGCAGGACATCGGTCAATAGCCACATGGGTTGCGAGCTTGAGATGGCCTTCAATGAGTCGCTTCCGTGCCTCTGGGTCCAGGTGCGTTGTCTGTATGGTAGAGGTGATAAGTTGCTGGCATTTCTCATCTGATAAACGAGGAAGACGCGCAAGGTCAGCGTAGTAGTACGCTAGATCATAGGTCGTATAATTCGTGATGATCTGTGACATAGAATGTATTTCCCTTCCAGTCTCGCTAAAAAACTTGACAGGTCGGGCGTCTCTGTGCCTTGAATGTAGGCTGAGAGTTGCCCGTAGGTTGCTTAAACGGTGGGCTACGTGTGTACTTTCGCTCGCTAGCCTGCTACCTGAACCGTAGCGGGCTAGTACTGTCTCACCTCCTTTCGTTCCTCTGTTAATAGTTCCAAAAAGTGTCCCTTTACTAGTATAATCTATATCTTCTGGTTTTGTCTAGACACATTGACCTTAACTCTCCTTCAATGTATAATGGTGCAGAAATCTAGGAGATCTAGGAGAATGGCGTTATGAGTAGTGAGCAATCAATGACTATACGTGACGTGGTAAGGGAGCTTGACATAAATGATAAAACGGTTAGACGTTGGATACAAAATGGAGAGCTAAGAGCGACTAGGGATGTACTAGGACGCTACCGAATATCAAGAGCAGACTTTGAGGACTTTCTGAGGCGGAGAAGAGAACGGTTTAGTACTGACAATGACGAATAATATTTGATTATCCTCTAACCTCCTATTTACCTCTTTACTGGTTACAATTCCGCTTTTTCCACCTTCTCGTATGGCGAAAATGCTATACGGGATTTTTCCGATTTAAAATGCATACATTTAAACACATTTCTCGACACTGTCTCTTTTCTCCTTACATGAAAGGAAAAATTAGATGTTTGGTCAACGAAATGCGACGTTTAGTGCAAGCATGTTCATTGCTGCGCTTGCGGGAATATGGACACTCGTTCATGTCATTCTGGGTCTTGCTGGTATAACGGCAAACGATTATTGGAATGTAGCACTGCTCGTCCTGTTTGTCCCCGCGCTGGTTTTGGCCTTCGTTCAGTATGCACAGGAGCGACCTGCGTTACAGTCAGTTTCCAGTACTGAGCAGTTCCCTGAACCCGCGATCTCCAGATTTTTCACCGCTTCAACCGGGTCTTCTCCACTGTGGTTTGTCGTGCGTATGTATGTTGGGGCCGAGTGGCTCCTTGCTGGCTGGGAAAAGGTTCTCTCGCCTGCTTGGGGAACGTCAGACTTCTCATTCTACATGCGCCATCCTTACCATTTGGCTGAAACCCTGCATTGATTATGGCTAAAATTGTGCTATTTATTGTGATGAATGACACATACCGATGAAGCCCAATTGTTGATGTGCCGTACGCACCCTGTACGTCTTCTCGGGGTCCAGGGGCAAGTGGGTGTTGTCACACTCCACCTCCAACATTCTTTGTGTAGAAATAGGGAATTGGAGGCTAAATGCTTCCAGGATGATTATGCGGACACGTATCCAAAACGAAAATGAAATCAAGCATTGACTTAATTAAGAAAATGGTTTATAATTCATCGTATGGATATGTTTGTTGCACTTGCAGATCCTACAAGAAGGAACATTTTAGAACTACTTGCCACCAGTGGTGAGTTATCTGCTACTGCTATCTACGAGCAATTTCCTGTCAGCCCACAAGCGGTTTCACAACATCTCAAAGTGCTCCGTGAGGCAAACTTAGTGGAGATGGAAAAACGTGCGCAAAAGCGTTTGTACCGCCTCAATCCACAGACTCTGACTCAATTTGAAGAATGGGTTACGCAAACGAAGCAGAGGTGGAGTGAACGTTTTGACGCATTAGATACAGTACTAGAAAGTGAAAAAAAGAAGGGAGATGAATAACATTCTATGACAGCACATACAACGAATATTAGTGCAGAACCGGGAAAACAAGAAATACTCATCACCCGCGAATTCGATGCACCGCGAGAACTCGTTTTTAAAGCATGTACGGATCCAAAACTTCTACCGCAATGGTGGGGACCGAGATACCTTTCAACCCAAGTTGACAAGATGGACGTGAGACCTGGTGGTCAATGGCGATTTATCAATCGAGACGCTGAGGGAAAAGAATACGCGTTTCACGGCGTGTATCACGAAGTACTTGCACCTGAGCGAATTATTGATACCTTTGAGTTTGAAGGGTTACCAGAAAAAGGACATGTGACTCTGGAGACGATGAAACTTGAGGAATTGCCCGGAGGAAGAACAAGGTTCACTGTTCAATCTGTTTTCCAGTCAGTCGCTGACCGCGATGGCATGCTCCAAGGAGGCATGGAAGAAGGAGTCAATGATACCTATGAACGTCTCGAAGAACTTCTGAAAAAGATGTAGAAGCTTTTACAGGAATCTCTTCTTGAGAATTAGGGAGCTTTCGCTCCCCAATTCTCAAAAGTTGAAAAGATCTTCAACTTTCACGTCAAGGATATCAGCGATTGTATAAACCAATTTCAACTGCATAGATCATCGCCTCTTGTATTTTGATTGTGCCATTGGATGAGTAGAAAGAAGCAGGAAGAAAGATGGATATGAAACTTGAGCTGGTGCCGGTACCGGTTTCTGATGTTGACCGCGCCAAGGCATTTTACGTTGAAAAGATTGGATTTCACGCAGACCATGATGTAGAGCCTGGTAACGGAATGAGAGTTGTCCAGCTCACACCACCAGGGTCGGCTTGTTCGATCGTCATTGGGATCGGTTTGGGCGAAATTTCTGAACCAGGGTCGGTCAAGGGCCTGCATCTGGTCGTAGCGGACATACACAAGGCCCGCGAAGCGCTCGCTGGCCGGGGCGTTGAAGTGGGCGAGGTTGACGATCTGGGGGGTATTAAATATGTTTCCTTCAGCGACCCCGATGGCAACTCGTGGCTCTTGCAGGAAATGCCAGCTCATCAGTAACGAAGGTTTGAACGTAGCCGAAAAAGACTGCTCTCTCCGTTGAACGAGCGCTGGGTTACCGGATAGGTCTTATGGGAGCAGTCGTCCCTTCTTCCTTTCTTCGATCTTCCACTTATCCCTCCATTATTGTATCACTTCTCCGCATCTCCTTCCTGCAAGCATTTAGAGCAGGTGAAGGGCCGCCGCTTATTGCGCCATCATGCAGCCATGCCGCTACATCGGGTGCTGCCGCTCTCAACCAGTTCACCCGAGAAGGGCATCAGCATCCCCTGTTCGAGCGGACGCAGTTTAAGTAACATAGCGTAGAGATTGGCAGGTGAAGAGAACGATAGGTCTATCATGAAATAATCTCTCGCTTCACGTGTTACTCTCTATCATTGGAACAAGATCACCAGGCTTGTAGCTATCCTTGCGCGAAACGACAACAACAGCAGCCTGTAGTGGTGGATAGTGACAGGCGATCCAGGCGACACCCGATGCAGCATAGAGACGGACGAGGGCGGTGAGCAACCAGGATGGCATGGCCCCGTCTATAATTACTCCGTTTTCTGTAGACAGAGGAGGAAAGGGAAGGCTCTCGGCTTGTAGATAATCAAGATGTTTCTTAAGAATCTCGACTCTGAGTACCGTCACCTGCTCATGCTTTTGAAGTTGCACAGATATTTCAGGTGATGATTGTGTACTGATGCGAAGCGATGGTGGTGCGATCCATCCACCAGGTTCTCCCATGCGAGGATCAAATTGATAGAACGGTTGTTGTCCAGCGTAGGCAGCGAGCACACCATACAACCAGTGTGGACCTTGACCATAGACCGAAAGAGACGTATTCGCGGGAAGCCCTTCAAGCAATGTAGAAATCATCCTGGGTTCCCAGCGTTTCATATCGGGCGTGATAGCTTGTAGCGATAAAGGAAGGTGGATTACCAATTCGGTTGGGGCATGGTCCAGCAGATTTTTTTCTAAATCCTTCTTAGAATAAGAACTGAAAAGCGTAGCGATACGCTCAACCAGTTCGTCAAAGAGTGAGCCTTGTACTAAGGTGTGGCGTTCCAATCCCCCCAGGATACCCTCTATCATAGGTACTTTAGAGGTAATACTTGATGTTTTATTGAGTTCAGAGTATATTTGAGCGAGTGGCAGTAAACCATTTTCCTCGACTAGATTGCGCCAGAAATATGCACTCGGTTGGTCATCTGATCGAAGTAGGAGGAGAGAATGAGTGCAATGTTGAAGAATACATATTTGCGTCCCCTGTGGACGCCCACCCATGTCGATCAACATTGGAAAGAGCCGATGCTCAATATCTCGACAGATGCGTTGAGTGAACTCATCTGTCCACGCCCCTTTAATGCGAATGAGACGAACCGCCTCTTGCTCGATCTCTTGTGACCAGTTGCCCTCGCCATCGGGACACGCCCGAATAGCATGATGCGTGATGTTACGTTCGCGTAACGCCCTTGTGAGACTATAGAACAACACCGATTTTCCAGCGTGGGGTGGCCCACCAATTAAGATAGCGGGTAATAAGTTGACCATACATAGCCTCCTGTCATATGTCAGGTAGAATGAGTAACGTCGATGTCAGGATTGGAACATACACATGTGCTATTGGCAACGTTGGGCGGCCAACCACAAGTCGTCACCTTTACGCTCGACCTTCTCTTGCAACGCCATATTCCTATCAGTGAAGTAATCGTTGTCCATCCAGCATCACATGCACGTCTACAACACGCAATCCATTGTCTCAATGCAGAATTTGTAGGCAATTATTATCGAGCGGCGGGACGCACCATTCACTTTCGTCGCCACGTCCTCCGTCATTATGGGCGACCCATTGATGACATCACAGATGAGCACAATGCTGATGGAACACTCAACACAATGGACGAACTGATCCGCAGTCTAAAGCAGCAACAATACATCGTCCACTTTTCCATCTCCGGCGGGCGGCGGCTCATGTCGCTCCTCTCCTTCTCAGCCGCGCTCTTACACTTCACATCTGCTGACCGCCTCTGGCATCTTCACACGCCCGAAACGATCAAGCAGCGCGTTAGGGACGGTGCAATCATGCATGTCTCACCCGAAGATGGAGTGCGACTCATCGAAGTTCCCTTTGCGCGTTTAGCCCAACCACTGCTACCTCGTGCCCTTGATGCCACTCACGGCAATGCCTTGATCCGATCACAAAACGAACAACGAGAAGCCGAGCGACGCGAACGCTGCAAACAAGTGGTAGACGCTGCCAAGCCGATGCCCCGCAAAGTGCTGCAAGCCTTCGCACAAGGACTACATCCGCAAAAGGTTGCCCTTCTGCTCGGTATCAGTGTCTCGACGGTCAGCAGCCACACTAATGTACTACTCAGGTTAGCCCGTAACGCCTGGAACATCGACGAAAAAGAGCGTCTCGACTACCGCTTCCTACAAATGCAGTTCGCCGACTACTTTAATGATGAGTGAAGTATAGCATTGCCAGCTAGCATCCGAAATCCAAACTAGCTTTGAAAGAAACTATAGGTAGTTTGGATGTACTTGTGAACGAAAGATGCTATTCTCTTTGAGAAGACAAGAGATAAAAACAAGGTTAGAAGTTTTAGGAGTTCTTGCATGAAATATCTGTTTCAGGTCAGCATTGGACCAGTTCAAGCCTTTATTGCGAGCGCACGCCGAACACGCGATCTATCATTTGGTTCGTGGCTCTTAAGTGAACTCGCAAAGGCGGCGGCACGACAAATCATGAAAGTCGAAGGACTGGACAGCTTGATTTTTCCTGCTCCTGAACAGGAAAAAATGCTCGATTTCAGAACTGAACTGAATGTCGCTAACAAAATTGTGGCATTGGTTCAGCACTCCCCACAAGTGCTAGGCCCACTCGTACATAATGCAGTTCTTCAGCAACTTGATGACATTAAAAAAGAAGCATATAAGAAAATAACCCTTTCGGATCGGGAACAGGAAAATGCCAATGCACAAATTGCAGACCTTGTTGAGTTTCAATGGGTTGCTCTTCTGTATGAAGAAGACAAGTATGTCGCAATACGTCAGCAATTAGAATCAATGATGGCTGCGCGGAAGAATACTCGCGACTTTGATCCTGTGACATGGGAAAGCAATCAGCCAAAATCATCTATTGATGGGCAGCTTGAGAGTGTCATACCAGAGGGTGAATATCCTTCTCGTAGAGCAACTGATACGGACAAGCGGGAAAGAATCCGTCACCTGTATGAACATTACGGAGCAGGGCCAGCAGAGCGGTTATCTGGCGTCGATCTACTCAAACGACACGGCACAACAACATCCGACTCTCATTTCCCTAGCACTTCGCATATGGCAACACTCCCTTTTTTGAAACGTTTGGAAGCTCTCAAGAGCAGGAAACAGGTAATAGATGCATGGAATACGTACATCAGTATCCTGAAAAGTCTCGCTATTTCACCACAACTGGAGCAGATCCCTGATAGGTATCCATCTCATCCTATTCTTGGTAGATATGAAGGCTCTCTGCTTCTTGAAGACCGTCTGGTTGATGTACTCTACGTACCTGCTTCTGATCCGACAAATAACGCGAATCTACAAAAGGCAAAGAAAGTGCTGAGCGGCTTCTATGAGGAGATAGACACTCAATTCGCTGCTCTTGGTCTTAGCAAAGCGCGACCCAATCCCTACTATGCGATTCTGCTCGCTGATGGTGATCGCATGGGAGCGGTGATTGATGAACAGGCAAAGCGCAAAATTGCTGAAGGTGAACACGGATATGAACAGCATCGTCTTATATCGCAGGCTCTTGGTCGATTTGCAGGAAATGTCGATGCAATCGTCAAACAGCATCAGGGGGCATTAGTCTATGCTGGTGGTGATGATGTATTGGCGTTTGTTCCCTTGCATACTGTTCTCCAATGTGCGCGTAAGCTTGCAGATAGTTTCAAGAAGGAACTCAAGGATTTTGTGGATGACAAAGGCAATACTCCCACGCTCTCGGTTGGAGTTGCAATTATTCATCACCTGGACTCATTACAAGACGCACTCAAGCTCGTTCGAGATGCTGAGCAGAAAGCCAAACAGGTTGACGACAAGAATGCCCTGGCAATCATCGTGAGCAAACGCAGTGGGGAAGATTATAGCATTGCAAGGCAATGGGATGATATAGACTTCTACCTAAAACAACTCATCACGCTCTGTCAGGCTCATGATATACCTGCTGGTACTGCCTATGAGTTGCGAGACCTTGCACGTCGCCTTACCGTCCCAGCAAGCCAATCGAATTTTGAAATGCTGCAAAACGCGATCCAGGCAGACGTGGTACGCATCTTACGAAGGAAACTCTACGTCCCCCAAGGCAAGCTTCCAAAGGGAAAAGCTGAGGACGTAGAGAAGGTCTTAAAATCACGAATCGGCATCGAGCAAGAGAATACCAGTGAGAGAAAAATAAGACCTGTCAGCATTGAGGAATTCACTAATGAATTGATTATCGCGCAGGTGCTGGCTGATGCAATGCAACTCGCGGACCCGAAGAAGGAGCAGAATAATGACAATCTGGATCATTGAACCTCGTGATCCATTGATCGTCCGTGATGGACGGCCCTTTGGTCCCAATCCTGGTGCACGAGCGATATCACTCTCTTTTCCGTTTCCCTCGACAACTACAGGCGGTGTTCGGACCCGTGCAGGGCTTAAAAATGGCGTCTTCGATCTTACTACTGAAGAGCAGCTTAACCACTTCAAGCGATTGAATGTGCGCGGCCCGTTGCTAGTGCAACTAACACCCGATGGCGACGACATAGAACAGGATAAATGGCTAGCTCCTGCTCCACTTGATGCCTTGCTATTTCCAACTGACAAGACAGATTCCAGGGGAGATAGAGAAACCTTAATGCGGCAATTAGTCCCACTTGCATTACCAGAGGGAGCAATGACAGACCTTGGCGGGACAAATGCCGATAACGAGAAGAATTTGATGCTTGTGGGCCTCCCTGAGCCAGATCCGCAAAAACCGCTTACAGGGATTCCACATTATTGGTACTGGGAAACCTTTCAAAACTGGTTACTTAATCCCGCACTCTACAATGGTCAAACAAAATCGTTATCCGAGCTAGGACAGAGTGGCCCAAGCCCTGAGCAGCGTATGCATGTGAGTATTGATCTTGATAGAGCTGTTGCAAAAGATGGTATGCTCTTTGAGACCTCTGGTCTGGAATTTACCACTCCTGGCAAGAATGAGCAGCGTTTGAAAGATGCACAACGATTGGCTCTAGCTGTCGCCGTTGACGACAATCATGATTTTTCACATCGGTTACAAGAAGGTTTTGCCAGTTTCGGCGGTGAACGCCGTATCATTAGTTGGCGTAAAAGTAATGTAGTAGACCTGCCAGCGTGTCCTACAGAACTAGAGCAGACAATTGCTGAGAAGGGGTTTTGTCGCGTGTTCTTACTCACACCCGCTTACTTTAGGGAGGGCCATCGTCCAACAGAATTGCTTGCGGAGAGGAATGGTGTCAGACCTAAACTCAAAGCTATTACCATCCAGCGTCCCCAGGTAGTTTCTGGCTGGGATCTTGCGCTTCGTAAGCCCAAACCCACGAAACGTCTCGCTCCTGCTGGTACAGTTCTTTTCCTTTCGCTTGAGGAGAGCGAAAATGAAGCTGCAATCAGAAATTGGGTGAGAGGAATGTGGATGCACTGTATTAGTGACGAGCCGCAAAGCAGCATTGATGGGTTCGGACTAGCAGTAGTAGGAACATGGTCTGGACAGCCAGAAGCAATGCAAAAGGGACAATAATCATGAGAAAACAACCATCTACCTCTCTGCCAGCAGTCACACCAAAACAGCTTGACGCTGTTATCACACAGGTACGCGAGTACGAACTGATTACCCCTCTTTATGGCGGCGGTGTCAATCCTAATAAAGCTGATCCTATAACAGTCGTTCGTGCCACGGAGATTCGCGGTCAATTACGTTTTTGGTGGCGTGCCTGTCGAGGGGGACAAAAAAGGTTCAACAGTGATCTAGCAGCAATGAAGAAGGAAGAGGATAGTATTTGGGGGGCCGCATATAAAAAGGGCGATCCTATTATTCCACAAGAGCAAACGATACAGATTATCGTTGAACCACTCAAACAAGGTACTGCTGTAAAGCCATTTAGAATAGAAAAAGATAAAAAACAGAATAACCAGTCCAAGCCAGTACCTGATATTCCTGCTTATGCTGCATTCCCTCTTCAACCAGACCAAGATGAACTGAAAAAAACGGAACCATATATTCCAGATGTACGCAATCGTGTTTCATTTACCTTGACTATTTCGTTTCCAGAAAATAAACAAACTGAAGTCGAAGCTGCCCTCTGGGCGTGGGAGACGTTTGGTGGCATAGGCGCACGTACACGACGTGGCTTCGGAGCATTGCGCTTACTGAAGATCGACAGCATGAATCATGTTGATCTTCCCTATTCTGATATAGTCAAAGTGAAAGGTTGGGTTGAAGCGAAGGTCAAGAAGTTTGTTGAGCCAGGAAAACCTCCAGCAGATGTACCGTATCTGAGTAGCAGCTCTCAGTTTGTAGTTACTCCTTCTTCCGAAAGTGCTGTGCAGGCATGGAAGAAACTCATTGATAAACTGTATAGGTTCCGTCAAGATGGTCGACCAGGACGTAGCAATTGGCCCGAAGCAGAAGCGATTCGTATGCTTACCAAAAGAAGGGATTCACGTTATGAAGAACTATCACATCCCCAAAAGTTTCCACGAGCCGCCTTTGGGCTTCCGATAATCTTTCACTTCAAGGACCCTCAAGATCCCAAAGATACGACTCTCAGAGAAGGGGAAGAAGAGAATGGAGAGAAAAAAGATCGTTTCACTAGCCCATTAATATTACGACCATTTATGTGTCGTGATAATCGAGCAGTTGGGGTAGCCCTGCTGCTAGAAGGGTCTCGCGTTGATCTTGAGAAGATTGTCCTTGTTGATGAGGATAAGCTTCCACATCCTGTCGAGGCAAGACTGACAAAGGATGAAGCGGAAAATATTGCTATACTCAACGGCGAAACCGATGTATTAAAAGCTTTTATGAACTTTCTTCCTTAAAGGAGTAAGATGGAGTAAGATAATGAATGCACAATTAACATTTGTTCATGCCCTCTCGCCATTGCATGCTGGTACGGGTCAGGGCGTTGGTGTGATTGATTTACCCATTGCACGCGAAAAGGCAACAGGTCTTCCGTTTTTGCCAGGTTCATCACTTAAAGGAACGTTACGTTCTCGTTGCAGCGCGAAGGAATGTGCTCAAGTTTTCGGTACCGATAATGCCGATGCTGCTCCCGATAATAACTATGCAAGTTCGGCACAGTTCTCAGATCAGAGGCTTTTGCTCCTGCCAATCCGTAGCCTTGCCGGAACCTTTGCCTGGGTTACATCACCCTATGTGCTACACCGCCTTGCCCGTGATATAGAAGATGCACAGATCACTCCTCCAAAGGTGCGTGTTCCCGACATTCGAGAGACAGATGCCTGTGCTATTGTGGCAAACACTCAATGCAAGATTCAGTTAGAAACGAAAGTCTATCTTGAAGACCTCGACCTCAATGCACATACTAACGAGGATTTCACTGAATGGACAAAGTGGATCAGTAAAAGAGTATTCCCGAATGATACCGTCTGGCAACAGATGCTACTTGAGCGTGCGTGTATCGTTCACGATGATGTCTTCAACTTCATGATCGACACCGCTACCGAAATTACTGCACGCATTAAGCTGAGAGAGGATGCGAAAACGGTACAGGATGGTGGTCTCTGGTATGAGGAGGCATTACCAACCGAAACCATTCTATCAGGGATCGTGCTTGTCACTCCTATGAAGGCATCAGGTATCACATCCGAAGAAGTGTTCAAGCTTCTCAACGGGCTTACAGGAAAAACACTCCAATTTGGCGGAAAGGCAACCGTTGGGCGTGGTATGTGTCGAGTGCGACTGACAGAGGAAGGAGCATAAGCGATGCAAACGCGTGACCAAAAATACGCTGCCACCGTGTACGAACAAGTCACAAAAATTAAGAAAGAAGAGGAGAAACACTACAAGAGATACGGTGCAATGGCCCATAAGCTCCCTGTTCTCATTCGCACTGCAGGATTAGCACAAGCGTTAGAGTTCGTTAATTCGCGCGGCAAAAAAGAGCAAAAGCAATTGCTCAATGATCTAGCGATAACGATTGAGCAACAAGATACTTCAGCTCTGCTAAACCGTGCAAGACGTTCAGAACTGAGTGCCTATATACGCCTGACGCAGCAAGTCATGGCGGCACTACTCTGGTACAAACGTTTTGCCCAGTCAGTATTAGGTGTTGATCCAAGTGAAGCTACAGAAACTACGTTAGAAGATGAGGATGAAAATGATTGATCTTCCTAAACGTCCTACAAAGATACGGGAAAAATTTCCAGAATATGTAAGAAGTGAGCTAGAGACACACGCAGGAGTATGGCTCGATAAGTACATAGCCGAGCAGGATCGTACAAGTACCGATAGCCGTCGAGACCTCATCAAAGAAGTTTCTGCACTACCCATTCCAACAGCATATAAAGCTTATTACGAGCGATGGGAAAAGCTGCTAAAAGAGAGCGGAGCGCAGATGCGTGAAGCTCTGGTCAAGGGGCGGATGATCGTGGGGCAGGGTGACGAAAGCGTAGTAGAAACATCAATCAGCTTGCATCATACCTACGGTGTTCCTTATATTCCTGGAAGTGCTCTTAAAGGACTGGCAGCTAACTATGCGCGTCAGCGGCTCGGAGAGGATTGGCAACTAGGTAGTTCTGCATACAAGGTCGTCTTTGGTGATACTGACGACGCAGGCTATATCACCTTCTTCGATGCCCTGTATATTCCTGACACCGGACACGGAAGACAGGCACTTCACCCTGATATTATTACTGTGCATCACCAGAAATACTATCAAGGTGGTGAAGCACCGAGAGATAGAGATAATCCCATTCCAGTACCATTCCTCAGTGCTACAGGGACTTATTTGATTGTGTTGGCAGCACCAGACTTACAGCCCAGGAATGAGTGGATTGCCCGTACATTTGACATACTGGAGCATGCACTGAAAGACCTGGGCATTGGAGCTAAAACCTCCAGTGGCTATGGGCGCATGAAATTACTTCCACCTCGTGTCGATCCTGAAATGAAAAAAGCTGAGGGCTACAAGCGAGAAATTGAAGCAATGAAGGATTCTAATGTTCCCAACCAGATAAATAGCTACCATCAGAAATGGCAACAGCTCAAATCTCAAGAGGCACGCGTGCTTCTCGCTGAAGCCATTATTGAGAAAGTGCGAAAAGCGGGACGAGAGAAAGCCTCCTCTGAGAAAGCATGGTACAAAGAATTACGAGCATCCTTGGGCGAAGGATGACGCTTTTTGTAAGTTTTAATGGGTAAGGGAAGCAAAGATGACAACTATTCTTACAACAACTGGTATCTCTCTCTATATAAACGCCAGGAGAGAATACAAAACGGATTCGCCAACGGATGATCAGATGCGTCAATATCTGCGAACGAAGCCAGAGCGAGCGTCGTCAGAAGCGAACTCGCTCTTACAAATTGCTCGGCACGATGACCAACTCGTCCTTCTACATACAAAAACGCCGGAGGCTAAGAGATGTGCGGATTTGGTACGCGATTACTTTTCTAATGAGGGCTATAAACAGGTACGGCTAGTTCCACTTGAGTTTCAGGGAGACGCACAACACATAGAGACTACTGGATTACGTAACCTTGTTAATACATTGATTGATGAGGTTGAGAGCGCACGGCGTAAGCAATCGGATGTAGTAATTAATGCGACAGCGGGTCTCAAAGCTCAAGTTGTTTATAGTACAATGATTGGGATGATCTATCAGGTTCCTGTCAAATATATTTATGAGGACTTTCAGAGGATTGTCACATTCAATCCTATCGCCCTTGATTGGGATACCAGCCTGTTTCTCTCCTATAATACATTTTTCAAATGGTTAGATGCCGAGCCAAGAGCACAAAAAGAGGTAGAAAGGTATCTCAAAGATTTCCCCGACCGAGAACGTATTGAGGCATTATTAACTCCACCGGATGCAGACAGCGAAGTGTTTTTATCCTACATGGGAGAAGCCTTACGCCGCAGGTTTCAACGTGAAACAGAAGAGGCTACATTGGCTGAGTGGCCTCCCGCAGCAGACGTAAAGACTATTGACGACAAAATCGCGTCTTCCCTACTTCATAGAAAACATCATCCAGTCAAAGATAGCCTATCGACCTGCTACAAAATTGCTGCACTCGATTGCGTGCAAGAAATTATTGGGGGACACTTTGAGAATACAACTCACACCAGATTGAAACGGGTGTATCCAGATGGCACTATCCTCCTGCTATGGGCAGATAATATGAAGGCGGAAAGACTAACGATCTACACAACCGCTAGGGGACATGTACAAACACTCAAAGTGGCCGAAAAGATAAAAGAGATACTGGAGATAGCATAATGCTCATCCTAAACTTCACCCACCTTCTCACTGAAGGGCACAAGTCCCAGATCAAAGTACTTGCCAATACATCTATCGACGATATACAAACCATCCCTATCCAGATCGACCAATCCGAACCACTCGAACCGCAAATCACCGCCATCGTCAACTCCATCTCTTTATCATCCGAGGAGTGGCAAACCCTTCCGCTCCTCATCAACCCTCCCGGCTACGCCCCTGCCGCATTTGTCCTCCTCGCCGAACTACATGGACGCATCGGTCACTTCCCCACGCTTATACGCCTACGCCCAAAGCCAGGATCTGTCACAACTTATGAAGTCGCCGAACTGCTCAACCTCCAGACCGTCCGCGAAGCAGCTCGTAGACGAAGGTGATATGATAGACACAGGGTAGATACTCACACAACACATATAAATAAAGGTAGAGCAACGCATCTTGGACTCGTGGACCCGGCACCTTCTACAACAAGCAGCACAATTCTTTGATGACAACAAAACACAGGCATACCTGACAGGCGGCTCGATTCGTGACATCCTACAGGCCGAATCCTGCACCGATTGGGATATCGTCATCGCTGGTGACGCCCCTTCGCTATCGCGCAAACTCGCCAACAAACTCGATGGCTACTATGCTCACATGCATGCGAAAGCCAGCCGCATCACCGTCAAACACAACAACCAGAACATCATCCTCGATGTCTCACCCATCCAGGGGCATTCCATTGAGGCTGATCTGCAACAGCGGGACTTCACCATCAACGCGATTGCAGTCCCTCTCGCTGATGCAGTCCGCTCCTTTATAGAAGGCAAACCACTACCGCTCATCGACCCACTTCATGGAGCCGGGGACCTTGAAGCGCGTTGTCTGAAAGCCGTCAACGACACTGTGTTCAAGCAAGACCCTTTACGTATGCTTCGTGCGATTCGCTTCATGGCCCGTTATAATTTCACACTCGACGACCATACGAAACACATGCTCAGGTGCGATGCCGCCTTTTTACCAAACTCTGCTACCGAGCGTATTCATGCAGAACTGTATGCTATCCTGGAGCCAGATGGTGCCACTGATCGTCTCCACTTCCTTGACGAATATGGACTCTTCACCACACTCTTGCCCGAATTCATTCCTGCGCGCGGCATGGCACAGCCAGCACTCCACCACTGGGATGTGCTGGAACATTCGATTGAAACAGTTGGAGCACTCGAACGCCTCGCGACAACACTTCATCAAACACCACAAGAGATACGACGTACTCTTCTGGATGGAGGGCGAGGCGATCTTGTAGAAATACAGAGCCTGCTTCACGAAGCTGAGCAGCAAAATCTTTTCCAATACGCAACTCTCACATCGCCAGAAATGAAGATGGCGTCACTTCTGCACGATATTGGTAAGACCGTGACATATGCGGTAAGCGCGGAGGGGAAGATTACCTTCTATGGGCATCCACAGGCAGGTGTGCCATTGGTACAAACCGTTGTCAAAAGGTTGAGCTTGAGCACACAGGACCGCCGTTTCATTCAACAGGTCGTCGCCAACCACATGCGTCCTGGTCAATTGAGCCATGATGTAGTGACGCAGCGGGCCGTTCGTCGTTACTTCGTCGATCTCGGTCCGGTAGGTATCCAGGTCGCGCTTGTCTCACTAGCAGATCACCTCGCTATGCGAGGCCCAGAGCCACTTATCGAAGCCTGGGAACATCATCTCGCTACCGTTCGCCTTCTGCTCACACGCTACATTCGTGAGCGCGAAGTTATTCTTCCACCTCGCCTTCTTCAGGCAGAGGAATTGATGCGTAAGCTCAATTTAGAACAGGGTCCCCTCGTCGGCCAACTTCTTGAATATATTGCTGAGGCGCAGGCAGACGGTATGATTTCCTCCAAGGATGATGCCTTTTGGTTCGCCCAAGATAAATTGGAACAAATTACCGCATCCATGTCCACTAAGCATAGTTGACAACCACCCATCCATGACGTACCATTACAGTGGCTTTAGATGGAAGGGCGGCACTTCGTGCTCGTCAACACCCTGTACAGGGCATCTCAGCTATCCCTACAGTCTGTTTGGAGAGAGTTGTGAAGACGATTGCCGTATTCTACCAGGGGCGTAAGCAAGAGACTTCGAGTGTTGCGGCCCAACTTGCCCCAACACTGCAAAAGCAGGGCTATGAGGTTCGCATCATCGACATTCGAGGAGAGGGCGAAAATGTCGAAGACACCTCACTACGAGGGTGCGATATGGTTATTGTACTAGGTGGCGATGGCACCATTTTAAATGCCGCTCGCGTCTGTTCATACCTCGGTGTTCCTATATTAGGCGTCAACTACGGACGTGTGGGCTTCCTGACAGAGCTAGAGCCAGACGAACTTTCGTCAGAACTCCACTACTATTTACAACGAGACTCGTCAGTATGGATCGACAAGCGTGCTCTACTCCACGCCGTTCTTGAGCAGGATGGACACACGGAAGAGTTTCTCGCGCTGAACGATATCGTGATCGCTCGCGGCACATGGCCTCGTGTGGTACACATGAAGATATGGATAGACGACCACCATTACAGCACCACCTATGCGGATGGGATGATCCTCTCGACCGCAACGGGATCAACCGCTTACAATATGGCGGTTGGTGGACCATTATTGCATCCACAGGTGAAGAGTAGTGTACTCACGCCCATCGCACCGCACCTGGCGTTAGACCGCGCACTGGTCCTACAGCCTGAGGCCAAAGTGAAGATACAGATTTTCACGAACTCTCAACATGGCGTCTTCTCTGCTGATGGACAGATGAACCGCGAGATTCAAGATGGTGCGACCATCACCGTTCAGAAGAGCGACCATGAGGCCCAATTTCTTAGACGAAGACCAGCAACGTATTTTTATCAAGTTATTACTCAAAAATTAATTAACGACAGCACACAAGCAACCAAAGACGACCATGCTACTTGAGTTACGCATTAAAGACTTCGCCATTATCGATAGCCTACACCTGCGCCTGAACCGTCTCTTCAATGTCTTCACAGGCGAGACCGGTGCAGGCAAATCTATTATCATCGACGCTGTAAACACTTTGCTCGGCGGCAAGATCGGCGCCGATTTTGTACGTGCAGGCTGCGAACGCGCCACCGTCGAGGGTGTTTTCTCCATCGATCCCTTACCGCCTGTCAACCCGGAATGGCAACAATTCGATGCCTCGGCAGATGGGCACACAAACGGAACGCTATTCGATGGACTCGACAACATCGAGAACAATCATTCAAGCGATGCGAACAGCGCAGACGCTCGCGTCGCACTCGCTGCCTTGCTCAGTGAATACGACATCATTCCTGAAGATGGACAGCTCATTCTTTCCCGTGATATCAATCGCTCAGGCCGAACCGTCGCACGCATTAACGGTCGTGCCCTGTCTCAGCAGGTACTTCAACAGGTCGCGAGTTGGCTCGTTGATATTCACGGTCAGAGCGAGCATATGAGCCTGTTGCGACCAGAGCAGCACGTCAACTTTCTCGACCGTTATGCCGAAACTCTTCCACTACGCGAAAAGCTGAGCGCGAAAGTGACCGAATGGCGCGCAGCACGCAAGACCCTACAATCGCTACAGCAAAACGAGCGCGAGCAAATCCGCCGTGCTGAATTCCTGCGCTTTGAGATTGAAGAGATCGAAAAGGCCGACCTGCGTGTAGGCGAGGTAGAGGAACTGGAAGCAGAGCGCAAAGTCCTCAACAACGCCGAGCGATTGCGCGAACTATGCGCTCTTATCTACGGTTCAATCAAGGGGTCCGATATCGGCAGCGATGAATTCAAACCCGCCCTCGACCAACTGCGTGTCGCTCAAAGAAGCCTGGGAGAGCTTGTACGCCTCGACGACAGCATGGAAGAGCAGGCCGATAGTCTCGCCGAGGCCATCTATCACCTGGAAGATGTGGCGGCAAGTATCAGCAGCTACGAGTCCGATATCGAGGACAATCCACGCCGCCTGGCGGAGATTGAGGAGCGACTCGACCTCATCTCTAAACTCAGGCGTAAGTACGGCTTCACTATCGAAGAGATTTTGCAAAGAGCAACTGACGATCAAGCTGAATTGGACACGATCACAAATCGCGACGAGATCATTGCTCAACTCCAGCAGCAGGACAGACAGTTCCGCCGCGAAATCGGCGCGATTGCTCAGAACTTGTCTACACGCCGCACGAAAGCAGCGGAACTTCTCTCAGCCTCAATGGAAGAGCAGCTCAACGATCTCAACATGCGCCGCGCGCGTTTCCAGGTCGAGATGACACAGGTGCCCGATGAAGAGGGTGTTCCCGCTAGCATCAACGACGAACCAGAGCAGTTCTACGCCTGTGACTCTACGGGCATCGACCACGTACAATTTCTCATCGCGCCCAATCCAGGTGAGCCTTTCAAACCGCTTACCAAGATTGCATCCGGCGGTGAAACATCACGACTCATGCTCGCGCTCAAAACCATTCTTGCCGATGCCGATGCAACGCCAACGCTCATCTTCGACGAAATAGACGCTGGTATCAGCGGTCGCAGTGGTCAGATCGTTGGCGAAAAGCTCTGGCAACTCACGCGCAACCACCAGGTCATCTGCGTCACCCACCTGCCCCAAATTGCCGCGTTCGCCGACACGCACTACAATGTCAACAAGCAGATTCTCGACAATCGCACCATGACCATCGTCAATGAACTGCGTCCAGAACAGCGTATACGCGAGGTCGCACACATCATGGGCGGCAACGTCACCGAATTCTCCATGAAGAGTGCCGAGGAAATGCTTGCCCGTTCATACCTCTGGAAAGAGACGAGAAAACAAGCGTAATATCGCAATTCATTGCATCTACACGGGTCTGCGATGTACCGCATTCTCGTAGGGGCGCGATTGATCGCGCCCCCGTTGCCACAGGGCACCGTGAGATCATCGCCAAATGCGGGCGCGATTGATCGCGCCCCCGTTGCCACAGGGCACCGTGAGATCATCGCCAAATGCGGGCGCGGATCAATCGCGCCCCTACGAAAGAGGAGCATACATGACCTCCATTGCAATAATTGGCGCGGGCATCAGTGGCCTCGCCGCCGCACACACGTTACGCGATGCAGGTCGCACCGTCACCCTCTTTGAAAAGAGCAGAGGCGTTGGCGGTCGAGCCGCGACACGCAAACGTGATGGCTTTATCTACGATTATGGGGCACAATACTTTAAAGGTGGCAGTGCCCTGAGCACCGAGTGGGTCACGAAACGCTTCCCCACGCCTGACCTCATCGACATCAGTAAACCCGTCTGGACTTTTGATGGTGAGGGACAGATTAAGGAGGGCGACCCAAAACAAAATGCAGACCCCAAATGGTCCTATCGCGATGGCTTCACCTCCTTCTCAAAACGCCTTGCGGAAGGGCTAGACATTCACCTTGATACGCAGATCGGTCGCGTTGAGCAAACGACTACAGGTTGGACGCTCTATGATAGGGAAGCCAAAAGCGTTGGCGCCTTCGATCAACTCCTTATTACTGTTCCTGCCGGTCAAGCTATCGAACTCATTGAGGTAAGCCAGTTCAAAGACGGCCTGCGTGAAGCGATCAGCGCGCAACTAGGCAAGGCACAATACAATCCGCTCATCTCGGTCATGCTGGGCTACGAACCTGCACCCCGTACTCGACCCTACTACGCCCTCGTCAACACGGACAAAGCACATCCTATATCCTGGCTCGCATGGGAACACGAAAAAGCCCACGAACGCGCCCCTCAAGGTACCGGACTCCTCATCGCGCAGATGGCCCCGCGATATAGCAAAGAGCATCGAGATACGCCGCAAAATGCTCTTTATGCCGATGTAGCGCAACTTGTTGCGACGCTCATAGACGAGCAACTCCCTAACCTCATCTTCACAGACGTACAGTACTGGCGATATGCTCTTCCTTCAGAAAAGGCGGATGCAGATACACTTCACGCCATAACTTTACCGACAGGTCTGGCCTTCTGTGGTGACGCCTTCGTAGGTGGACGCGTCCATCTCGCCCTTGAGGACGGTGTACGTGTCGCCCAGCAACTCACTAAATAACGAGGATTCCCGAACCCGTAGGGGCATCCCTTTGCGGGTGCTCTCGGTGGGAATATTGACGTTTCTAAGAATAATTACCATTTCACAAAACTGAACAAGGGCGCACGCAAGCGGACGCCCCCTACAAGATTACGTATAGAAAGAGATCAAATACATGTTCCCCTCACTTCCTCAGGGGGTGCAAGACGAGCTTGCAGAACTTGCCCGCCAGTATGGTCAACCCCTGGTTCACGCTGCCGATCTCGGTAACAGCACCATGTTTGACCCTTTGAACAGAACCGACCGTTATGGAGAGGTGTGCATGGTAGTACGCCGTCCAAACGACCATTTGCTGACTATGCTTAAAACATTCTACCCAATCGGGGCGTATAGGCTCCTGACAGGAGGCATCAACTACGGAGAGCATGTCTATGATGCACTCTTGCGAGAGGTTCATGAAGAAACGGGACTTGAGGTCAGGGTGAACCGCTTCCTGGCGGCAGTCGCCTACCGCTTGACGAGCACAGGAGAGACCCCCATATTCTATACTTTCGCGTTCTTACTTGACGAAATGAGCGGCACACTCAATGTCATAGATCAGAGTGAGCGCGTTGAGGCATTTCGTGAGATCGAGCCAAAGAATTTGCCTACAATCGCCGACTACCTGAGCCACATCAAGCCCGAAATGAGCAGAGAAATTGGAGGAAATTGGGAAGACTGGGGGAGGTTTCGCGCCGTTATTCATTGTGTTGTATGGAAAGCACTGTAGGGGCGCGATTGATCGCGCCCAAAGATGGGCGTGGAGACTGGGGGAGGTTTCGCGCCGTCATCCACGATGTTGTATGGAAAGCACTGTAGGGGCGCGATTGATCGCGCCCAAAGGTGAGCACGTGTCAACATTGCCCCCTTTGGGCGCGATCAATCGCGCCCCTACATGCCATAATCCCTCTTCTGTGCTATAATATATTGTAGATTAAATCAGGAAGTCAGACCATCTTCTTCACATGCCCAAAGGACTATTATTCATGAACAAGAAACTCATGAGCATTATATTATTATTCGCTGTTGGAGCAGGCTTTCTCTGGTGGGGATTATCTCTGCTCTGGTATGGCATCAGCACGATCCACACCCCTGGCGGCGATGGCGAAAATATTGTTTATGCCCTGCTCCTGCTTGGCTGCGCAGGCTATGCCTTCTTCTCGCTGTTGATGCTCCCGCGCAGAAACGAACCGTAGCTCACACGCAACAGCAACTAGATGCCATCGAAACGCTGTAGCCGATATGTTACCTACTGCTACTATCTGTTGTTCCCTTCAGGTTGTGACGCAATTCTTCTCCCCTTCGTTATAAGACGTGGGCCGAGGAAACCCCTTACAAGCTCATAAAGTAAGAGCTTTCAAACACTCTGCAACACTGCTATCGTATTAGCTTAATAGCAATTGGTGACAAAGCCTCTATCTTTTGGGTCATCCAGTTAAGACGAAGACCCCTCAGGTCAGTAGAGTGCACTGCGGCGTTCTCGGTACTTCGATGGGAGGTAAAAGCGCGTACAATCGCTTACCAGCACGTAGAACTAGAGTACTATTCTTGATCTCACTATAGAATCTACATGCAGTATAGATACCGCAGGCAATTCTCCTGGGGAACGGGGCGTTCTGTCGGATAAAACGCGCAAACACGCAGACGTATGGATCAGCGATCTGTCCTCACACAGACCACTCAGCCAAAAACAAAACAGCGTAATCGGGATATACTATCGTACCGATGGATGCGGCACTTCTTTACAGAGGATGTATCCCCCGACAACAATCTCATCGTCGAGATGCAGCGCCGGGCCACCTGGATTGGTCTCGCTCTTGTTTTACAGGCACTCAATGAGATAGATCATAATTGGTATATTCCACACCTGATGCCTTTCGGTTCGCTCATTCCGTTCGCGCTCATTCTGGGCAGTTTCTATGCGATCTGGATGGCTTTTCGTCCGACAAATACAAGACAACGGAAGTACTATACCCAAAAGCATCCAACTCATTGGCAACGCATCTTGCTCATATGTACACTACTCACAACTATTGCAGGCAGCATTGAGCTTGGGCGTAGCACGTGGATGTGTTTCTTACCACCCCAATTTTCAAATGATGGCACCTCACTTGATACAAATGCTGCTATTCTTTTGGTAGAGGGTCGCAATCCGTACACCGACTCGAACATGTTGGACCTGGCTCGGCGTTTTCCCATTCAACCAAACTGGACGACTCCTCTTCGCAAGGGACAATTAGCCAACCACCTTGACTATCCGTCAATGAGCGATCTTCAGTCTGTGCTCGATACTGATCTCAAAGCGAAAAGTATGCTCGAATTTGAGTCGAGGGTGAGCTATCCCTCGCTCTCCTTCCTTACGCTTGTCCCTTTTGTCCTGTTCAAGGACTATAATGTACTGCCATTCTACATGCTGAGCTACCTGCTCCTGATAGCAATTGCCTGGAAAATGGCCCGCCCCGAACTCCGTCCATGGGTTCTACTGCTCTCTATGGCAAACGTAGGCATGTGGACCTCCGCCATTGGAGGCAATCTCGATATTTTCTGCACACTGCTTATCATCATGACCTGGCTCTTGCGCAACCGCCGCTGGAGTTCTGCCATTTTCTTTGGCATAGCATTGGCGAGTAAACAGACGGCATGGTTCTTCATTCCGTTCTATGCCATCATGCTCTTCCATCAGTATGGCCTGAAAGAAACCATATACCGTATGACCATCGCGAGCAGCATTTTCCTTGTCTTCAATCTGCCCTTCATCCTGTGGAATCCGCAGGCATGGATTGCAGGAATTCTCACGCCCATAGACTCATCCATGTTCCCCATGGGAGTAGGGCTCATCGGACTAAGCGTCACTCATCTGCTCCCCTACCTGCCACAGAACCTCTACACAGCCCTTGAAGCCGTGGCGATGTTCGTATCGCTCGCATGGTATTGGCGTATCTGTCGCAAACATCCCGAGGCCGCAATGTTGCTAGCGGTACTCCCACTCTTCCTGGCATGGCGCAGCCTACCCTCCTACTTCTACGGTGCTGCCTTCCCGCTCTACATCTTAATGGCTGCGAAGATACTACCTGCGACCAAAAAGGTGATATCGTCTGCTGCCCCGGCTAAACAAGTGAAGCAAGAGGGCATCCCTGTAGGGGTCTAATTCATTACACCCTCGTTCTGCCCCGGCTAAACAAGTAAAGCAAGAGGGCATCCCTGTAGGGGTCTAATTCATTACACCCTCGTTCTGCCCCGGCTAAACAAGTGAAGCAAGAGGGCATCCCTGTAGGGGTCTAATTCATTACACCCTGAAACCGCATCACAAGCTGGACGAGGGTCTAATGAATTAGACCCCTACAGCGCGGTACAAAAAATTGAGACCCCACCAACTTTTCTCGACTCTTCTTGCGCTTCGTGGTACAATCGACTCGATGCGCAAACAACGCGAGGAGAGAGAATACACGCCATGTCACGTAAAAATGAGAGCAGCACGCCCATTTCGGAAGAAGAAAATACCCAATTACAACAGCTATTTGAACACTACCATCAGACAGCACAAAACTTACGTGAAAGCACCAATCAATCGCAGGCAGAAGCAGCACTTGCTGCTATCGTAGCTCCTTCAGAAGCTGTTCAAATGGCCCTGCTCAAGACCCTATCAAAGGAAAACACGACCGATGCAGCCGATGTGCTGACGGCGATTAATGCGTTTAGCCCCAACAAAGAGGTGCGTAAAGAGGCTCGTCGCTCTCTAATTCGCCTCGATTCCGCAAAAATTTATCCGCGATGGACGCCACCTATCGCACAGGCATCCGCTATTCGAGTTAATACCGTCAACCCTCCCCGCTTTTGGAAAGGCGTCGTCACGCAAACAAGAGAAGAGGGTGAACTTCAGCTTGTCCTGTGTTGGGAACAGGGCTATGACTACAGCGAAATCCGCTCATTCGGCTTCCTGCTTGAATTCTGGCACGAGGGCGTCAAGGATGCCTTCATCGAAACGACAGGCAGACGCGCCATCGACAAGCGTATAGACGATATGCGCACGAAAGCCCCAGATGTTCAGCTTGTCGATTGCACACTTGCTGAGGGAAAGCGACTGCTCGAAGAAGCTCTCTCTATCAATACGTGGCGCGGCACCGAACCACACAAAGATTTTCGCAACCGCCTCCCAATCATCAACCAATTCATTCTGCAAGCTGCTGATATTGGCGAAGATAGAGGACGAACCTTTATCAACACGGAACTAGAAGACCAGGAAACCATCGTTAACTTCCTGGGTTCATGGTCAGTAGGAGATTATGGGCTCGCCTACGATCTCCTTACTGATGGAAGTAATGCTCGTAACGGACTGTCCCGCGACGAGTGGATTGAGCGTCATCGTGCATGGTACGACGAAGCCCATCCCACACGACTAGAGCTTGGTTTCGCCCGCGAACGTGAACGCAGCCAGAGCGCAATCTGGGTACCCAACTCTGCTCTTAGCCGCTCACCTGTGCGCAAAGATATCGAAATTGGCTGGTCCCTTGAACTGATAGATACTCCACTCTCTGGTACGATCAGAGAACTACCGATGGGCACCGCCATCAACAAAGAGACGGGACGCCACTGGTTCTGGACAAGCTACACCATCGAGCGTACACCCGATGGCTGGCGCATCCAAAACATCACCGACGAAGGAGCCAATATACAAGGGCTCCCTATTCCAGAGCTACAAAAGCGTATAAAAGAGGACGAGGACACGATAGAGGCAAAGATGAAGCAGCGCGATGAAAACGTCAACGCGTTGCTACAAGAGCTGACATGGCGTGTCACTCAACTGTTGCACTTCTACGATGCGCTCATTGTCAAGCTCCCATTCGACCGTCAGGTAAATGAAGAAGCCTACAGTCAAGCTGTCTTCGAAGGAAATCCCGAGCGTATCCTGGTTTACCTTGAGCGCATGGCACAACGCTTCCCCAACAATCGGGGCGAGCTACTGGGACGACTCGGTGCAACACTGGTTGGAGTAGCGTACAACTACGCACAACGGGGAATGGTGGAACGCCGAGACATGTTCCTCAAACGTGCGGAAGAAACCTTGCGCGAATCGATTACTGTACAAGACACTGCTACAAGCCATATGCTCCTGGGTGAACTGCTTCTCAGCGAGGAACGCAACGATGAGGCGGAAGAAGAATTGCTCAGGGCCAAGTCTATGTCTCCTACTTCAGCGGAGGATGCAGCAATCGAGACAGGTCTAGGAAATATCGCAATGCGCCGCGAACGCCTGGACGAAGCCATTCTTCATTATCAGCGGGTCGCCGACCTTCAGCCTGACTATGTTGGTATCCGGTTCAACCTCGGCTTCGCACACCGTCTCCTCGGACACTTCGATGAAGCAGAGGCAAACTACAAGCGTGCTATTCAGGCAGAGCCAACCGATATCCGTCCCTATTCCGAACTCACAGCGATTTATATGAAGCAGGATGACAAGGAGAAAGCACGCGAGATCATGGCACAGGGAATACAGGCCAACCCTGACTCTGCTCACCTCCATGCCCTCTTTGCCTCGCTCCTGTCAGAGCTTGGTGAAAACCGTAGTGCGCAGCGAGAACTGCAAGAAGCAGAGTCTATTGATCCATCGCTAGAGATTGTGCAGAGCGTCCGCCAATATCTGAACGACGCAAAGAAGCGATAACGCGCGCCATTCAATATAGAAGAGGTTCCTTATGGGAAATAAAAAACAGGGAAACAATAAAAAGAACCATAGGCAGTCTGTTGCTCCTCAGCAAGACAATGCTCAAATACAGCAGTTGCTTGCACAATATCGTCAGATTGCCCAAAGCTTATACAGCAGCCGGGATGAAACACAAGCAGGTCAGGCACTGACTCCCATTACCAGCTTGCCCGAGGCGAGCCAACTGGCTTTGCTCAAGGCGATCTCGAAAGAAACGACGACCGACGCCGCGAATGTATTATTAGCTGTCAATATACTCGCGCCGCTTAAAGAGGCGCGAAAAGAGGCGAAACGTTCCCTCCTTCGCCTTGAAACAGCAAAGATATATCCGCAGTGGACTCCACCTATTGCACAGCCAACAGTTGTTGAAACAAACGAGGAGTCAAACACACCATCTCGTTTCTGGAAAGGACTCTTTACCAACACACGAGAGACAGGCGAGATGCAGCTTGTTCTCTTCTGGGAGCAGGGAAACCATTATAGGGAAGTTCGCATGCTTGGCTTCTTACTTGAGTTCTGGCACGATGGAGTCAAAGACGCCTTTTCACGGACTCTCAGCAAGCGTAAAGCTGAAGATGAAATCGCTTATATGCGCTCGAACTTTGCGGCCTCAGGTTTGAAGCTTGTAGATTGCACACTGGCTCAGGGTCGTCGTCTACTTCTTGAGGCTCTCGATGTCAACAAAAAGTATCGTACGAAGCCGCACAGTGACTACACACGCCAGCTTCCCATCATCCGTCAACTAGTTCTTGATGCACCCGAGGCACTCAGCGGTGATGATACCTTACCAACATCTGCCAGCTTACCCGAAACGGAAGACTATCGCAGCGTCAATGTCCTTGATGCTGACGCTGACACCGATGACATTGACGCTTTTAGTGACGCTGATGATAGCGATCTGGATGCTGGTGAGTTGGACAGCGAATATATCATCGAAACGTTCCTGGATGTCTGGTCACGAGGAGACTATGAAGCGGCCTACGATCTGCTCTCGAGTGATAGCCCCATTCGTGATGGACTCTCACAGAATGAGTGGGTAGCGCGGCGACGCGAATGGGCGTCACAGGCCCAACCCACTAATGCAAAAATCGACATTGGATATGGATTTGAAACCGACGAAGAGATACCTGATAACCTCGAAAACATGCCAGAAGAGCTTGACGGATTCTGGTCTCTAGAAATGCAGGACAGCCCTCTCAGCAGTGAGCTTAAAGAACTACCAACGACAACTCTCGTATATAAGGGAACAGGTCGCCACTGGTTCTGGATGGGCTACACTTGCGTTCAAGAAGAGGGTGAGTGGCGCATTCAAAGCGTGACCGATAAGGGTGCAAATGCACAGAGCCTTTCTAAAGAGGAGCTAGAGCAGCGGATACAAGCAATCGCGGACGAAGTGCAAAGCCTGGCAGAGGACGTTGCTATCGAAGAGATCGACGACCAGGAAGAGAACGAGGAGAATCTCCCCCTCGCTGATTTCGATGAACAGCTTGAAGAAGTCATCTGGTTCACAAAACAAGCAATGCACTATAACGACGCCCGAATCGCGCAGTCCCCACAAGACTACAACGTGTACAACACGGCCTCTCAACAAGCTGCCGTAGTGCGAGATTTAGAACGTACAGCCGCCTATCTCGAACTGATAGCAGAGCGATTTCCTGAGCAGCGTGGCGATGCACTACGCAAACTCGGTATGACTCTCACAGCAATTGTAATCGAAGACAAGGAGGAAGACGAGGAGGACGAGGAAGACGAGCAATATGAGGAGAATAAACCACATGAGTTTCAGAGTCGCTTTGCTGCTTTAGCAGAGAAAGCTTTGCGCGATGCTATCGCTACAGATAACGACTTCTCAAGCCGCATCCTCCTTGCAGAGCTACTCATTAGCCAGAATAAGCAAGTCGACGAGGCCGAGAGACTCTTCGACCAGGCTCAGTCCTTGAGTACCAATCCACAAGAACAGGCTGTCGTCGAAAGCGGTCGTGCCAGGCTCGCACGATTGCGGAATCAGGTAGAAGAGGCACTGAGTCACTATCAGCGTGCAGCAGAGATTGCAGAGGATATGCCGAGTATCTGGTACAGCATCGGTGATCTGCAACTCGCGCTTGGTCGAGAGCAAGAAGCCGAAGAAAGCTTCCTTCATAGCATCGAGGTAGACCCTGAAACGATGGATGCATACGCAGAACTTGCGACCATCTACGCAAACCGCGACGATACAGCATCAGCGTTGGACATACTCCAACAAGGTATTGACGCTAATCCCGGCGCAGCAGACTTGATGGCAGCACAGGCAATGATCCATATTCGACAAGATGATCTTGACCGCGCGGATGAACTTATACACGAGGCCGAAGAGATTGACCCGGACTCGGAGGTTGTGCAGCTTGTAAGTCAAGTCATTCATATGCAACTGGCACAGCTTCAGACCCCCAATCCTATATCGAATAAATCAAAAAAGAGCAGATGATAGAACAAGAACGAGCTATTACCTACCACACGGTCACACTCGGTGCCTTGACGCGTGAAGGCGACACGCTGGCTGAAATAGTTGAGCAGGACGAAGTAGGAGAACAGCGCATACAGTTGCTGCGTGTTCCTGCCGGACTACCAGGAGAGCGTGTTACCATCGCGGTCGAGGCACCGCGAACACCACGTCCAGGGAGACGCAGCCGTCGATGGAAGCAGCGTCCTCCCCGCGTCTGGATCACCGAGATACACGGGCCGTCGCCACTTCGTGTGCAGGCACCATGCCCCGTCTTCGGCACGTGTGGTGGTTGTCAACTTCAGCATATCGGCTATGAAGCACAGTTGGAATGGAAGCGCAGTGTTGTCCAGCAACTTTTGCACGATATCGGAGGCTTTGAAAAGCCACCATTGCTCTCAGCAGTGCCGTGTGACATTCCCTGGCACTACCGTAATCATATGCGCTTCTCGGTCAATCGTAGCGGACAACCTGGACTCACCGCGAGAGGCACACATCGCGTCCTCCCGCTCGCAGAGTGTCCCATTGCTCATGAGCAGATCAATCGTGCTCTGAGCATCCTCAATCAACACATAAACGCGCAGCCACAGGTCTTAATCCGCTGTGGCGCTGCGAGTGAACAGATGCTCATTCAACCGCACCCGACTCCTGAAATCGCGCAACAGCTTGCCGACGTAGGGCTGGACCTGCATACTGACACAATGGATGAGATGCTTGCTGGTGAAACATTTCGCATCCGCCCCAGTTCATTCTTTCAGACAAACACAGCACAGGCTGAAAAAATGGTACAGATGGTCCTACACGGATTATTCTCTGATAACTCGCCACAAGAGACTACTACCAGGAAGATGACCGTCGTCGATGCTTATTGTGGTGTGGGAACCTTTGCCTTGCTTCTAGCACGTCATGTTGATAAGGTCATCGCCATCGAAGAGTCGACGAGTGCGATCAAAGATGCGCAGTGGAATCTACGTGACGTAGACAATGTGGATATTCTCAAAGGCAAAGTCGAGATAGTGCTACCCGATATCGCCTCGAAAATTGATGGTCTCGTGATCGACCCACCACGTGCAGGATGCCAACAAGTCGTACTGGATGCCCTCGTACAACATCCAGTCGCCAGAATTGTCTATGTATCATGCGATCCATCAACGCTGGCACGTGACCTTAATACCTTTTGTCATCTTTCTTCTACCTACCGTCTACGCTCGGTGCAGCCGCTCGACATGTTTCCGCAAACGGCCCATATCGAATGTGTAGCGGTGTTGGAGCACCTAGATTCATGACCACATTTTTACCATTGCTACTCGCCTCCGCTTCGCCACGTCGTCGGCAGATCATCAACCTGCTTGGCCTGCCCTACACCGTGTGTGTCTCGCCCGCTGATGAAGATGCGATTCAGGCAAGCTATCAAGGCCCCACCGAAGAACTGGCGAAGTGGACCGCCGAACATAAGGCAACCGCCGCACTTACTCTGACAGAAGCCAAAAACCGACTCATTATCGCGGCAGATACCACTGTACTTCTTAACGGTGAGATACTTGGTAAGCCACGCGATGAGGTGCATGCGCGTAAACTCCTACTCGCCTTGCGCGGTCGCTGGCACCATGTCATCACAGGCATAGCTGTATGCGCGATGGTAGGCGCTAGGCTACAACTCTCCAGTGCCAGTTGCACCACGCCTGTACTCATGCGCCCTTACAGTGAAGAAGAGATCACTACCTATATTGCCACAGGCGATCCTCTAGACAAAGCAGGCGCATATGGCATACAACATCCACAATTCCAGCCCACAGAGCGCATTGCTGGCTGCTATCTCAATGTTGTCGGACTCCCGCTTTGCGTCCTGAGTACACTTCTGGCACAATTCAACATGTATCCAGCAGTAGAAGAGCGGAAGGACACTCCCTGTCGATGGTCAGAGCGATGCCAGATAGAATAGATACCGTTCGAGGTCGCTATGCTCCCAGCCCGACCGGTACACTTCACATGGGCAACCTGCGTACCGCCTTACTCGCATGGCTCTTCACGCGTGCTAGAAATGGTCAATTCGTCCTACGCATTGAAGACCTCGATCAACCTCGCGTTCGCCCAGGAGCAACGCAACAAATGCTTGACGACCTGCGCTGGCTCGGCCTCGACTGGGACGAAGGGCCAGATTGCGGCGGTCCCTACGCCCCCTACACACAAAGTGAGCGTACCAACATCTACCAGCACTACCTGCAACAGTTACGGAAGGCCGATCTTGTCTATCCTTGCTATTGTAGTCGTGCGGAGCTAAGTCAAGCTGCCAGCGCTCCTCACCAGGGATCAGAGGATGGACCCCGCTATCCTGGCACCTGTCGTCATCTCACAAAGGCACAGCGTCGGCGGTATGAAGCCAATGGTCGTCGCCCATCACTGCGTTTTCGCGTCGATGATGAACGCGTTGTCTCTTTCACCGATCTACTAGCAGGCCCCATTACACAGCACGTTCAACAAGCAGTTGGAGACTTCATCATCTGTCGCTCAGACGACATCTTCGCCTACCAGTTCGCCGTCGTCGTCGATGATGCGCTCATGCACATCAACCAGATCGTGCGCGGCGTTGACCTGCTCTCATCCACCGCACGCCAAATTCTCCTCTATGAAACCCTGGGATTTTCGATTCCCACCTTTGCACATGTTCAGCTCATGGTTGATGAACAAGGAAAACGGCTCTCAAAACGCATACAAAGCATGGGACTCGACCCACTACGTGCAACAGGTGCGACTCCCAGGCAGATTACAGGGCAACTTGCAGCAAGTTGTGGTTTAGTGGAGAAAGGCAAGCAGGTTGGCGCAAAAGAGCTAGCAGAACAACTCTCATCCTTAAAGCCAAACACGTCATTCATCTTATCTGCCACCTCTTGCTATATTGAGAATAGTACCTGAGAGCCTATTGCAAAGATGCATATGCTATAATGCTCACAAAGTTATCGTCCTTACAAAAGCACCGCGCGCCTCTATAAGGACAAAAACCAATACTACTTTACTGGATTGTCGAGCTTTCTATTACTGATGACACTTTCTACCAACTTTTATTCTTGGGTGACTAACACTATGAACCTGACTCTGGACATTATACTCACAATACTTATACTCGGTATCGCGCTAGGTATCGGCCTGATTCTGCGACTCAGACTTGTGCAGCGCCTCGAAAAGACTGTTCTTGATAATTGGATTATACAAACACTGGGTGTGCTTGTTGCGCTTTCACCTCTTATTATCGCGGGTACAGGAATTCCGCTTGTCTGGCAACCCAGCCTGATACATAATTATTGGATTACTATCTCTGGGCAGTTAGGCATAAAAGACGTTACCAGCCTTGCGGTGAACCTCATCGAAACACTACTCCTTATCGGTCTGGGCATCGGCATTGCCCGTACCGTGCAGAGGCTTGCCGTTCGTGGCCTCGGTGAAAATCACATTGATATTAACATCCGTACCCTGATCGGGCGCATCTTCTACTTTATCATTCTCACCTTTGCCGTTTTCTGGATACTTTCGATCTGGCAGGTTTCGATTGGCGTCCCCGTCACAGTTATTAGTGTTCTCACAATCGCTGTCGCCGTCTCCATACAAGATATCCTGAAAGATCTCGTAGCAGGCTTCTACATTCTCGTTGAGCGGCCTTTTCATATCGGAGACCAGATCAGTACCACCGGCGGTACAATCACCTATGTTGGTACAGTAGAAGCCATAGAGCTTCGTGCGACTAAACTCCGTCTTGTCAGTGGTGAAGAGACGACCATTCCTAACTCGCTCGTCTTTGGAAATATCATCGTCAATAACACGTTTTATGGTCAGAGACGCGCAACTATTACAGCAACGATGCCGCAAGATCATTTTTTTAAAGACGAGACACCCGCTGAAATAGTAGGTGCAATCAAAGAGTTGGAAAGCGTTATAGCCAAGCCAGAACCAGCAGTTATGCTCAGCAATTACACAGCAAGGGAAGTCACGCTCACGATACGCTTCTGGATAGGCACCAAGGAACTTTCTACTGTAACAGATGTAATGTATACTTTGCACAAGGCTTTGCCAGAAGCGGAGTTGACCGTCCAGGAATCAGCCGGAAACGTATAAAAGCATTGGGGGCGTAGGGACCCGATTTATCGCGTCCTCATATGGGTTATGCTATGCTACGAGGACGCGATAAATCGGGTCCCTACACTAAAGCATACCAGATTGTTCCTTGGAGAAGAGGATACTCGTTGCAAACATATAGACAACCTGGTCAATCGTCCATCGCGAGGCGCGTGGGCGTGATGGGTGGGACCTTCGACCCTATTCACTACGGACATCTTGTGATTGCTGAGGAGGTTCGCTTCGCCTTCAATCTCTCAGAGGTCGTTTTTATTCCAACTGGACAGCCGCCTCATAAACCAGGGCGCACCGTTACACCAGCACATGATCGGCTAACCATGCTCGAGTCTGCTCTTGCCTCAAATCCGCATTTCACCATCTCACGGATTGAGATAGAGCGACCAGGGCCATCATATACAGTTGACACCTTGCGAGCACTACGAGAACAATGGGGAACGGAGACCGCGCTCTACTTTATCATAGGCTGGGACAGCCTGGAGGACCTACATACCTGGTACGATGCCAAGGGAATTCTCGCCCGCTTAACACATCTTGTCGCCGTTCATCGTCCAGGGTACGAGGAAGACCACGCGTACAACAATGTGTTAGAAAAGCGTCTACCTGGTATTATGCAACGCCTCCTTGTAGTCCAGGCTCCCCAACTAGAGATTTCCGCAACCGACCTGCGACGACGCGTAGCGGAAGGGAAACCCATAAAATATCAGACCCCAGAGGGAGTTGAAACGTATATCATACAGCATGGCTTATATCGCACATAGAGGCACGATTTATCGCGCCTTTGGCATCACATGTAGGGGCACGATTTATCGCGCCTTTGGCATCACATGTAGGGGCACGATTTATCGCGCCCTCTGGTAGGAAGTTATTCAATTATGGAACCAATGCAGTTTCAGTTAGGCGACCGATTGCGCCTCCGCAAACAACATCCCTGTGGAAATTTCGATTGGGAAGTTGTACGCTTAGGGGCAGACATCGGTCTAAAATGTGAAAGATGCGGACGCCGTGTCTTGTTGCCGCGTTCAGAAGTTGAACGCCGTACCAAACAGGTGCTCCCACGAGCCATAAAAACCCGCGAAGATTTCTTCGACGAGGAATAGAAATGTAGTGGCGGGGCTTGCCCCGTCAGAATCACCACAACAATATCTAGGCATTGCAGGTAACGGATAAGGAGATTTTGCTATGGCTGTAGCCGCTCAAAATGGCGGGTTTCTCACACTTTTGCGGAAGAGAAACTTTCTCCGCCTTTGGCTAGCTCAACTGATCTCTATGACCATCCTCAACGCGACCAACTATGCGCTACTCGTTCTCATCGAAGAGGTTACAGGCTCAACCACGCTTGTTGGACTCGCCATCATCTGCTTTAGTGTGCCTGCATTAATCTTTAGTGCGCCAGCGGGCGTCTTCGTAGATCGTATGAACAGGCGGCGTGTGCTTTGGGGTAGCAACTGCTTACGTGCCATCGCTACTTTCGTGTTTGTCGTTTCGCTCCTGTTTGATCGACATCAATTGCTTCCCGTCTACCTGCTCACATTCCTGATCTCTGCGATTGGTCAATTCTTCACGCCAGCCGAGGGATCAGCTATCCCCATGCTCGTCAGTGAAGAAGAGTTGATGCCAGCCCTATCGTTGTTCAACATCACCTTGATGCTCTCGCAGGCATTAGGTTTTATTCTCCTGGCACCAATCGCGCTCACCCTCCTTCCCACTTTCACCATTGCGCACCTTACGGTAACACCCATTGAAGAACTTTATGCAATCATAGGGCTGCTTTATCTCGTCTGCGCACTGCTTATCGCCTCTATTCCACACTCGAACTTCGTACAGCAAGCGCGCGAGACTCATCGCAAAACAAATAAAACATCTGTCGTTAGTGAAACGCTTAGTATTCTGGGCAATGTGTGGACCGAAACATACCAGGGGTGGAGCTTTATTCGGCGCAATAAACGTCTCTTTTTATCGGTCGTTCAACTCTCGTTCGCCGGTGTACTGATTCTTGTCATCAGCGAACTTGCTACGCCTATCGTTAAACAACTTTTAAAGTTGCCTGCGCGAGCAATGGTCTTCGTCTTCGCTCCAGCAGGTGTTGGTCTCGTCGTGGGCTCAATCTTCATGCCGCGCATCACAAAACGACTGGGACGTTCTCGTGCGATCTTTATAGGCACTGTTATCCTCACTGTTGCAAGTATGCTCTTGCCGATCTCCACTCTTGTAGCACAGACGCTACAACCCAATGGGTGGAACGCGAATCCTCTCCTACTCGTCTCTATCGCATTCTTCATGTTTTGTGCTGGCTTGGGTCTCGACTTCATCAACATTCCGGCGCAGACCGGTATGCAGGAGCAGACGCCTAATTGGATTAAGGGACGCGTCCTTGCGCTCCAACTCATGCTCTACAATGCCTGTGCTATTCCCATCATCCTTTTCATAGGAGCCTTTTCAGACATCTTCGGTATTGATCGTGTACTTTACCTGATGGCTTGTAGTTCAATCGCCTTTGGTGTATGGGGAATATATTATCAACACAGGCATACACGCGAAATGACCGCCAACGAGGAACCGGACACGCAACAGCAACGAGAGGCCGACCCCATTGCATAAGAGAAACCTGAAAGGGTCACGTCTTTGCCAAAACACATTGACTCTCCTGGGCATTACATCTACAATTAGTATGAAAAAAAGCATGTACTCACAGGAATATTGAAGAGATGACTCCTGATACGACACTTACAGCGCAAATCGCCCCATATCAACCCTGGCTCATCATGGGTGGCGTCGTTGTGCTTTTCTTGCTGCTGCGCCTCACACGTAAAGGGCTGCGCAAGCGTGTCGATGAGATAGGCTACCGACTCATGCGCGACAAAGGGTTGCTTATCTGGTTCTGGCTTAACGCACCGGGCGTGATGCTCCATGAACTGAGTCATGCTCTTGTCGTACTGCTCTTCGCCCCGTTTGGCTTTCGTATCACCAGTATCACTCTCTTCCGCATCAAGCCGATGACACAGCGCACTCCTAACGGGCGCATTGTCAGAAGCGGAGGACGCCAATCGTTGCAGCTAGGGGAGGTACAATACGTCCGTCCGCAGAGGCGTCTTATGAGCTATGTGGGCGATGGCTTTAGTGGCACCGCTCCTCTCTTCGGCGGTATCGCCATGCTTACCCTGCTCTATTGGGTTGCCACGGGTTATAATCTTTGGGACTTTCCTTTTGACATGCATCAACATCTTCAACTTCTACGTCCCGGTTGGCCGTGGTGGACACTCATCTTCGCGCCCTACCTCATCCTCACCGTCACTTCAGAGCTTTGGCCCAGTCGCCAGGACTGGCGTGGTGCTCGCTGGTTCGTCGGCGGACTTCTTCTCGTCATCGCAGCCGCGATCACCATGCTCTGGTATTCCAAACACTTCGATGCCATGCTTCAGGTCGCTACGTTCGTCTCTTCACGCGTCGATTTCGCCCTGGCAATACTGCTCGCACTCGATTTCCTCTTCCTGCTGCTTGCTGAACTCTTTGTACAGGTCTTACGAAGGTAATTATGATTTCACCTGAATTCAGCGACTTCTTTCTTGCCAGCGCATGGTTTTGCAAGGAAGCGAATACCAAACACGGGGAGTCTTTCAAGGAAAATCTCTACTTCCTTCAAAGGTTGTGCCTGGGTTTCCAACAAGTATCGAGCGGATTTTTGCTTAGATGTAAGGGCGACCTATCCGGTCGCCCTTACATCACCAATCAAACTTATCTATCAGAAAAGCCCGGCTGTAATGCAGCAAAATCGGGCTTCCATGAGGACAGACCGCGGGAGCCGTTACATTCGCCAAAGTCTTCAATAAGGCTAGTTGCTCCCCACTCCCCAGTTCGCGTCCACGTCGCATCGCAGAGCGGCACGATAGGCTAATCAACAGGTGATCTTCCCAATCACTGCTATCCTCGGCTGCAGTCTCTGCCAGTTCTTGCAGGTGAGCTACCAATTGCTCCTGGCCTTCACCATCTTCGCCGCCTGGCACAGAGCGTATCAAGAAACTGCGCCCGCCAAAGCGCTCACATTCTATACCTAAGCCGCGCAACATCGGCAGACGCTGTTCAAGCAGATCAGCCTGATATCGCTTCATCTCTACAATCACAGGCTCTAGCAACAGGTGTCCATCAACAGCTTCGTTATGTTGCACTCCGGCATACACTCGTCGTAGATGCTCATAAATCACACGCTCATGTGCCCTGTGCTGATCTACAAGGTACAGACTACCATCGGGAGCCTCAGCCAGAATCACCGCTTGTTGCAGTTGTGCTAATGGTCGTAGAGTATTCACGATCTCGGTAGCCCCAGGCGGTGCCGTCTCGGCCTTGTAGCCCTCCGACGACTCCGAGACACGCAATCCTCTACGTCGTGGACCTGGAAGACGCCGCTGATTCGCTAATACAGGTCCTGGAAATTGAATTGCTTCAGGTAAAGCAGGACCCTTCTCTAACACCGCCCGTACCGCTTGCGTCAGAGCAGCCACAATCTCATCTTCTCGCACCAGACGCACTTCGGTCTTGGCAGGATGCACATTTACATCTACCTCATCGGGTGGTACTGCCAGGAACAGCACCAGCAGAGGATGCTTTCCCTTTGGCAGCAGACCACGATAGCCCTCCTCTAGCGCTTCTTGCAATGGTCGAGACTGTACCCCACGCCCATTGATGAATAACATCACATAGTGTCGAGTGCTCTGCGCCAGTACCCGGTTCCCAATGTAGCCATGAATAGCGTAGTGATCTCCTCCACTCGTGTTGACGGGGTAAAGCATCTCGTTCAGTAGCAAATGATAGAGTTCAGCCAACGTGATGGCAAGATCACCTGCGCCGCTCGTCTGTAGAGCAACGTGTTCATCAATAACCAGATTGAAGCGTACTGCAGGATAGCCTAGAGCATATCGCTGCAAGAGCTGTACGATATGCCCATTCTCGGTACGGGCACCACGCATGAACTTGAGACGTGCGGGAACATTGTAGAACAGATCACGTACCGTTACCGTTGTCCCATGGAGCCGCGCACGCCGTCCACGTTGTGTCACCTCTCCACCACGCAGCGTTATCGACAAAGCAGCATGATCTTCACCCATCCCATCCGTCTCAATAGCCCGACTGAGCAGCGTTACCTCCGACACAGCCGCGATACTGGCGAGTGCCTCACCACGAAAACCTAGTGTGTGTAAACGGCTCAGGTCCTCGACACTCTGAATCTTGCTCGTCGTATGGCGTAGACAAGCACGTTCTAGTTCATCTTCAGGAATACCATAGCCATCATCGGCAACACGCATCAGGCGTAGTCCACCACCACGTACCTCGACTCGTATCTCTCGTGCGCCAGCGTCAAGCGCGTTTTCTATCAGTTCTTTGATCACTGATACAGGGCGTTCGATCACTTCACCAGCAGCGATACGCTCCGCCACATCAGGTAGCAACGCAAGTAGTGGAGCGCGTTGTAGTTGTGGAAGTTGTGCTATAGATTGGTTGTGTGCCTGGCTCATCATCTGCGAAGTGCGCTTTTCTTTCTCTGCATCAAAAATAGAAGGTTCAGTGCATCTAGAGGGGTAATGGCGCATACATCAATCGCATCCAGGTCGGGTCCTATCCCATCAGCCTGTTCCAGCGCAGATGCGACCATACGTGCCTCATCACTCTGCCATTCATAACGCCCGTCTTTCTCGGCGACCAGCATTCCATTACCATTGCGGAAATGAGTTTTGTAGGCATCGGTGGTCAAACTGGCAAACGTATCCTGCGATCCATCTTTTGCAGACTCTAACTGTTGCAGTACCGTCTCGGCACGGCGCACAATGCTTGCTGGCATACCCGCCAGTTTCGCGACATGTACACCGTAACTACGCCCAATACTCCCCGACGTCACGCGATGCAAGAAGACGATGCCGCCTTGCTCGTCGTCGCTGATCGCCATCGTACAGACACTCAAATGTGGCAGTTCGTCAGCCATCGCTGATAGCTCATGGTAGTGCGTCGCAAAGAGCGTTCGCGCCCCCGTTTCGTTATGGAGATGCTCGACAACTGCCCGCGCTATCGCCAGACCATCGTAAGTACTCGTCCCCCTACCTATCTCGTCAAGGATAATCAGGCTGTGCCTGGTCGCATGATGCAGTATTGTCGCAGTCTCCTCCATCTCCACCATAAAAGTACTCTTGCCCGACGCGATATCGTCCTCGGCACCGACACGAGTGAAGATGCGATCTACCAGCCCGATACGCGCCTTGCGTGCAGGAACAAAGCTACCGATCTGGGCCAATAGCGTAACCAGGGCTACCTGACGCAGATAGGTCGATTTACCAGCCATGTTTGGTCCGGTAAGCAGCATGATACGAGCACCATTATCAGACTCTAAATGAGCATCGTTAGGAATAAATACATCCCCATCCAATGCATACTCAACCACTGGATGCCGCCCACCTACGATCTCTAAGCCATAGCCGTGCTCCAACACAGGTCGAGTGTAGCCCTGGTGTGCCGCGACCTCCGCCATACTCAACAACACATCCACTTTAGCAATGGCTGTTGCCGTCGTCATCAACTGCGGATAAAAGATGCTCAATTGACGCAGCAAATCGGCATAGATACTGCGCTCCATCTCCTCGATACGCTCTTCCGCACTCAGAATACGCGCCTCGTGCTCTTTGAGATCAGGAGTAATAAAGCGTTCCGCGTTGACCAGCGTCTGCTTACGTATGTAGTCGGACGGGACAAGCTTTGCATTAGCGTTACTGACTTCAATATAGTAGCCGAAGACTTTGTTGAAGCTCACTTTGAGCGACTTAATACCAGTTCGTTCGCGCTCACGTGCCTCCAGCGACACCATCCAGCGGCGAGAGTCTCGAATAGAGGCGAATAACTCGTCTAGCTCAGCATGAAATCCTGCACGGATCAGCCGCTTCTCATCCTCTTCATCGTCATCCTCGCCAGGACGCACTAGAGCACGCGCGATCAGGTCCGTTACATCGGGACAGGTATCTAGTTCCTCGGCAAGTTCTCGCAAAAGGGGAGCATCACAGCCGAACAGCAGATCACGTAACTGGGGAACAACAGCTAAGTAATTACGCAGACCCAGCATCTCGTTACGTACAGCCGTTCCCTGACGAACGCGCCCGGAGATCCTCTCCAAATCTCCCAGGCCCTGTAAGCGCATCGTAAAGCGGCTCCGCAGCGCCGGACTCTCATACAATTCCTCAACACTTGTCAATCGCGCCTCTAGTTGACTCAGATCAAGCAAGGGTTGCGTAATCGTGCGGCGCAACTGCCGCGCCCCCATCGGCGTAACCGTTCGATCTAGTACATGCAGCAGGCTTCCATGCACTGACCCGCTCCGAGAGCCTTGCAAAAGATCAAGGTTACGCTGCGTATGCGCATCCAGGATCATGTAATTCGTTGTGCGATACGAGCGCAATCCCGTCAAGAGCGAGAGCAGCGACCCGTTCATCTTTTCTAAGTACGCAACAATGGCACCTGCCGCTGAAATCGCCTGAGCTACAGAGGCGCACTCATAGGCATCAAGCGACTGTACGCCAAATTGCCTGCATAAACGTGTCTGCGCCGCATCTTGCTGAAAGAAATACGTTGGACAATGCGTGATCGTGATTGTCTTGGAGGAAAACTGGTATGCATCTTGGCGGCTTCCCTCGACGAGAAGACACTCCACCGGTGCCAGACGCTGAAGTTCCGCTTCGAGGGCAACAGGCATTTCATCAGGAGCAAACCATGTCACCATAAATTCGCCCGTACTGACATCGACTGCCGCGAGTCCGGTTTGGGCACGCCCAGGAGCAATCGCTACCAGATAATTGTTCTGTTTTGTCGGCAATAAATTGGGTTCAGAAAGAGTACCAGCCGTCAAAATACGCGTGACCGCTCGATCAACAACGCCTCTCCCAACCTCGCCCACCTGGTCGCAGATCGCCACCTTGTATCCGCGCTGTACCAGTTTACCTACGTAATTGTCTAGCGCATGCAGCGGAATACCTGCCAAGGGCACGCGTTCACTATCACATCCATGACCGTGAAGGCGGTTCGTCAACACAATCTGCAACTCACGCGAGGTGATATGCGCATCGTCGTCAAACGTTTCGTAGAAATCCCCCACCTGATACAACAGAATAGCATCGGGATACTGGCTCTTAATGTTGAGATATTGGAGACGTGCTGGCGTTGTCATGAGCAATTCGCTTCCAGTTAACACATTAAACCTGATAAAATCGAACACATGTACTTTACAGCATTCTTATCGTCTTGTCAAAAAACGGTACTGTTGACTTCACTCTCATACTCTTTTATGCTAGCAAACGTCAGTACCAGTTTCTACCGTACACAAAATGAAAGTGAGGCACACGCAATAATGAGTCAACCACCCAGCACAATGGATATTCGACCAGGCTATCGAGGACGGGCCTTTACCTCCGACTTAAGCGGTCAAGAGTTCTGGCTCGTCGTAGACAAAGGTTTTCAGCCGATGGGCTTGGTGATAGGCAACTGCATCTACTCAATGGGAGCCGTTCGCAACTGGCTCGTAGGCATCAAAGGAAACTTCCAAGGCGAACTAAAAGAATACTCCGAGCTTATGTATCAAGCACGTGAACTGGCCCTTAGCAGAATGCAATTCGAGGCGGACCAACTCAGCGCGGACGGCGTGATCGGCGTCGATATCAAAGTCGAGTTTATGCACAACAACGAATGGATGGAGGTCACAGCTATAGGAACGACCTTACCCAGTTGGTATATTGGCTTTTCCCTGTTATTCCTTGCTCCCGCATGAACTCTAAATCAGTGTAGGAACAATTTATTGCCCAATTAGGTACGGATTCTTCCCCTATTTTCGGTCTTCCTTCCGTTCTAGTTATCCCCATGATTTCCTTTCCCTTAGTGCAAATGCTTTTCCATGACTTATCAGGTAATAAGGCCATCAGTTGTGCATCTGACATTGATAGGTAATTGGCTCTCAAGAGTTCCTTTTCCTCATCTGTCCACTCTTTCCGCTTACCACTCTTACGAAGGTAAAACATTTCTTCTCTCCCCCATTCCTCATGGAGCCATAAAACTTGTATCTTTATCCAGTGTGTAGACATGCTATCAATGACAACCTCTTTAACGATAAAGTTGATAAGGTTTCGTCTTTTCTCAAAATCGTACTTAGGCCATAATGTTTCTAGCTCTTCCAGTTCTTCATCCAGAGAGCCATAGTCATTAACTGCCTGTTTTTCAACATCTGCTTTTGCCTGGATAAGCGTTCGTCTCTCTGTTTCTAGGTTGTCTATCTGCTCAGTGATTAGCTCTTTTCTGCGTTGCATACGTTCCTGCTTTTCGGTGTCGCTTGTCTGTTTGGCTTCTTCTATCTCTAATTCAACACTTCCCAAACTAAGGGTTAATCCTGCCTGTTTGCGGTTAATATCATTTATTGATGCCTCTAATTGCTTGATTCTGCTCTGCCGTTTCTGGCGTATCGCTTTTACCTGCTGCTGGTATGTTTCAACGCTCTCACGTTTTTTACTGATATCGTGTATACGCTCCATCAGTCGCTTGATAATGATTGTGTCGATTTCTTCACAAGGTATAGCTACGATTATATCGGGGTCATGTATATAATCATCCTGCCTCATTGTCTCAATAAGATATACTCCTGCGCGGTCTCCATGCGAACGGGTACGTGCTTCTCCCTGATTAGAGAGTATTCGGAATTTTAGTAAACCGTAAAGCCCGTCGCTATCTCGTTGAAAATATCTTCGTGGCTTGCTGTTTGCTTCTATCGGATTGCCGTCAAAGTCGGTTCTTGCCAGTCGGTAGTATGCAAAATCCAATAATTCTTCCTCGATTACTGGCTCGAACTCGCGGATTTTAATTCCCTGGTCGTCGCGCCTAATAACGTTGTTGATGGGTCTGTATCCATAGTGCAAAGGATGTGTGAGTAGGCTTACTAGTGAACGTCTACCTCTGATATAATAACCACCTCCTGGGTACTTGGACAGGATGAAACGGTTAGTAATGCGTTTATCCACCCAGGACTCGAACTCAGGATAAACGATAGGTGATTTTCTGAGCCTCTTGTAAAAGAGGCCAATATCTCCCCCAAGTTCCATGAATAGCTCAAACATCTCTCTATTTTTCTCAATATGAGGCCAGTAAGGAACGGGCTTTTTATAAGTTGGGCTGTCCTCGTCGTAGTCCACGATAAAGCCAGGGGGTAGGCTTCCTAAACCTGCCCACTCACCATATACCCATGCCGCCCGTTCTCTAGCAGGATGTAACCAACCTTTAATTTGTCGAGGTATAAACTCGGCTGCTTCTTTAAGCTTGGCTCGTAGCATCTCTTTAAGCAGGTCATCACGTAGGTCATAGATTATGAGACGTGGTGAGATTACGACAACATGGACATTATGTTGCAAGCATTTGTCAATAAACTGGTTGTAATAAATCTGCGTTTCATCCCTAAAAAGACGGTTCTCTTGAAAGCAGATTATAGAACCGTTGTCATACTTTCCAGCGTCAATATCATCAAACAAACGTAGCATATCAGGTCTTTGGTCGGGGCGTAACGTACCACTTAACCCTAAATCAGCAAAGTATTCATGTAATAGGTCTTGCATCCATCCCTGTTTCATTCCCCATTTAACTAAATCATCCGTCTGCATCTCCCTGCTTTGGCTCTTGTCCTTATTCTTGTCTTTAGCCTCTGGGTCTGACCTACGCGCATAGATACCTGCTGGTCTATTCGTCCTTAGATGGCGTTCAATTTCTCGTTCTCTTGGTTCTTGTTGTGGTAGAAATTCTCTCATGTCTTTGACTCCCTTTAGATTGCCTGTTCTGTTTCTGTCTTGGCTTCTCAACAAACAAGTCTAGTAAAAGCTTGTATAAAATCTCCCGCTCTTGTTCGTTCATTTGGTGTACTCCTGCTCTCTGAAAGGTTGCTTCCTTCTTGACCTTCATTGTAGCAAGAGACAGAAAAAGCATCAAATGTAAAAGTTACAATACATGCACAATCCGTGTGCATTCTTCGATGGCTTCTGAGGCTGGACGAGTACCGTTATGCACATGAATTGTGCAAAGATGGCGCGTTGCATTGTGCTTAGTTTCTCCCCCTGAAAATTGGTGGTACTTGTCCCTCAAAAGGGACAATGAACGGCGTTCACCTTCTATCAATCGCGTAGCGTTCCTTGCGCGTTGGGCGTTATGGGTGCAGGGTTTCCCATAACGCCCAACGCGGGGGTAGGGCATGGGCAACGCTGCGGCGTTCATCAAGCATCCCTTGCTGCTGTCGAGGCAATACGTCCCCATACTGTACTGGTGGGCTGCGCGTCCCGTAGGGTGCCGTACTACCTTGACAGAGCGGGTTACACTGATTAACGAGAGACGAGCGGGGCGTGTGATACGTCATCAATGCAGAACCCCGCTCGTCTCGGCACCTCTGAGATAACCCGCTCTGTCAAGGTGGAGACGGCAAGCGCATTACGGAAACGTTCGGGCGGCGTCGGCTATCAATTGCGCGTAGCGTTCCTTCTTGTTATGCCTCTTGCCGCAATGAGAGAACGGGTAACGGTTCGGTGTGTCGTTCCTGGCTGGCCTTCCATTGCTCGTATGCTTCCCGATGCTGACGGTCAATTTCTGCCCACATGGAGCGGTCATGCTCGGTCATGGGGAACAGTTCGCCGCTTATCTCACCGAGCAAGCACCCAATAGCGTGATACCAAACCTTTTCAGGGGGTACTGCTTTCCAGTTCGGCGATTCTAGCGCGAGGTGTTGAAGCTGTTCAATGTAGAGATGTTCGGTGTATCTGCGTTCGTGGGGCTGTGCTTCGGTAAAGTACCACTCTCGCCCGACGTAGTACCCGCTAGCGGCGTCCTGATTGTGCAGAGCAACAAGGGTTGTTATATCGGGGCGTTGCTCTTCTGTTGAGGGTGAGAGTATCCCACCGTGATACATGCCGAGGTAGAAACCGAGGTGAGGCAAACAATCATCATGCTGACCGTCAAAGTAGCCGTGTTCTATGCACGTTTTCATGTTCGTCACGAAGTAGCTATCTCGTACCAGTCCCTGGCCTTGCTCGTCACCGTACATACTCCACCAAACACCTAGCTCGTACTGCTTGGCGAATGCTTCGCTTTCAATTGTAAGAAGTGGTGTCACCTGTCGTATCGTTGTCATGGTTGCGTTGCCTTTCTGAAACGGAACCTTACAGAGTAGTGATTGACAGGTTAGGCTAGTAATGCGACAATGGATATAGACCTAGCCTAACCTTGCAGCATGAAACAGCGTGTAGCTATGGCTGCACGTCTTGTACTGTTGTTGGGGTGGTGAGAGCGTTGTGTACTGCTTTTGCTTGGTAGGCTACCAGTACCCAACGTCTAGGTTACTTGGGGCGTTCAGGTACTATCATACTTGAACGCTTCGCGTCTTTTCAAAGTTATCCCCTTTCTTTAGTTCTTTTGGTCTTCATCGTCATGGCCTTCTCCGCTTGTGTCTATTGACTTGTTAGCCTCTAAAAACTCTGCGGGTATCCGCCACCTATTGCCAATTCGTTTAGTAGCTCCTGGGATTTGTCCTTCTCTGCACATCTTACGGATAGTATCAGGATGAACCCCATAATATTCTGCTACCTCTTCAACTGAGTAGTAACTCCTCTTTAACATTTGCTGACTCCAACAACAGTAGTATATCTAGCATAACATATAACATAAGAAAATGCCATACTGCCATAGCTTTCATAACATCTTCTCATTCCTCAACAAAGAACACAAGCTAGCATATGAAAGTACTATATACTTTGCTTAATCAGGCCAATACAATTATACCTTGTGGCTTGTAGCTGTCTAGGTAGTATGCTCCGCTATCGCTTCGCATCTCCACCTAGACAGCTACCGCGCTCACAAGGTTTTTCTTTTTTTGGGCCTGATTAAGTCAAAAAATAGCAAGGCTTGCTATTTTTTGTTGCCGTTTCTCTAAGAGAAAAGCAGAGAAACCTACGAAAAAGGATAGGTAAAAGGATGCACAATGCATGTGCAAAGAGAAAAAGGGATGCACAATGCATGTGCAAGAGGGAACCGCTTGACAAGCGGTTTTATGATGGGTGTGTGTCGGGGATGTGCAAGGGTGGGGGTGGGGTTATCTTGCTTACCCCGCTAGCGGGTCAAACCTGCGGGCGTGTACATCGTTCGGGGCATGGTCAAACGTTCGGCTACTGCGTCGGGGTGTTGCTCCTGTTCGGGGTCTGCTGAAAAGGTCGGGACGTCTTATTAGCAAAAAGAAACCAGAGAGTACAAGTGTGTACCCTCTGGCGTGATACTCCTCTTGCTAACTGGCTAAATCTGTTGAGGTGTAAAGTTGAGGTTTTCTTCTTGTGGTAGTTGTATGTGGCTGTAACTCGCCTTTGATAAGCTTCCGTAAGGCTATAATTGTCTCTCTTAGCTCTCGTTCCGATGTTACAACTAAGTCATGCCGTAGGCACAGCTATTCGCTATGTCGGTGGCGGTCCCAATATGCCCCCGATTGGTCAGGGACGCGTGGTCATTCCCACAAATAATACTTAGGACGATCCTGAAGAGGTCATGACGCCCGCGAGAGTCGCCCCTACCATACTCGAAATAGTGGCTCTTGATGTGGTATGGTAGGGGCGACTCTCGCGGGCGTCATGCTCATCGTAGTCATCATATTTTTGTTTGAACAAGGATATCATTATGCCCTTTGACCTTCAGCACGTTCGTCAAGATACCCCCGGCTGTGCTCATGTACTGCACTTCAACAATGCAGGCTCAGCGCTTATGCCACAACCTGTTCTTGACGCCACTATCGCGCATCTTCAACTCGAAGCACAGATTGGTGGTTATGAAGCTGCGACACAGGCACACGATGCAATCGAGCATGTCTATGACACCACCGCTGCCCTCCTCAACTGTTCACGCAACGAGGTAGCAATCGTCGAGAACGCAACGCGGGCCTGGGATATGGCATTTTACTCGATTCCATTCAAACCAGGGAATCGCATTCTTACTGCCGCGTCCGAATATGCCAGCAACTACATCGCCTTCATTCAGATTGCACAGAAGACGGGGGCTGTTGTAGAAGTTGTTCCAAACGATGCACAGGGCCAGGTCTCGCTTGACGCATTGCGCAACATGATTGACGACCGCGTAAAGCTCATCGCCATCACTCATGTACCAACCAATGGTGGACTTGTCCAACCCATAGCGGCCATAGGGAAGGTCGCACGCGAGGCAGGTATCCTCTATCTCGTAGACGCCTGTCAATCCTCCGGGCAAATGCCTCTCGACGTACAACAAATCGGCTGTGACATGCTCTCAGCGACTGGACGCAAATACCTACGTGGTCCACGTGGCACTGGCTTTCTCTACGTGCGCCGCGACATACTCGAACGACTGGAGCCACCCTTCCTCGATTTGCTCTCAGCAACATGGGTCGCCCCCGACCGTTACGAGATACGTTCCGATGCACGCCGCTTCGAGAACTGGGAGACCAACTATGCAGGTAAAATTGGCTTAGGAGTCGCCATCGACTATACGAATCAGCAAGGACTTGACACCATCTGGCGACGTGTCAAAGCACTCGCTTATCAACTACGCTCCCAACTGGCAGCGCTGCCGGATGTCATCGTGCGAGATCGAGGCGTGACCCAGTGCGGGATCGTCACCTTCACCATCGAGGGGAAAGACCCGGAAGAAATTCAGCAGCAACTTGCCAGGTCCAACATCAACGTCTCCGTCTCGGTACGCAGTTCGACCCTGCTCGATATGGACGCACGTAAACTAAACAGTATGGTCCGCGCCTCGGTACATTACTACAACAGCGAGGAAGAGGTCGAACGGTTCTGTACTAAATTAGCAGAGACGCTATAAAAAATGCCTGTAAGAGTTGCCAGGCATTTTTTATAGCGTCTCTACTTTTTCCCAGCCTGCTCGTACATCTTGAACTGTAGGAAGCGATCCGACAAATCAGCATCACCAAGTGTGATGCCCTGCATCGTCTGCTCCATCAAGAGCTGATTCACCTTCTCTATGTTGCCGCCACTCTGCTCGTATAGAGCCATCTGGCGATCCGCACCTGTACCGCGTGGATCATCCATGAGACCGCGTAGATAGTTCATCTCCTGACGGCTCCCCAGATCGTCCACCACCTCGTCTACGAAATCCAGTAGCTCACGAATAGAGTTCCGCATGCTGATACGGCGCTTCTGCTCAAAATCAACCACCTCGGCATCAAGGCCATAGCGCATGGAGCGCCACTTATTCTCCTCTATATAATTGCGCTCCAGCACCGGGACAGGCTTGTCGCGTTCATTGAGATAGCTCAACTTCGCTACCAATGCCTGGCAAAGGGCAGCGATTGCGAGCGTATCATCAATCGTTGCAGGCATATCGAAGACACGAAACTCAACAGTGTCGAAAAAGGGATGAGGGCGAATGTCCCACCAGATTTTCTTCGCATTGTCGATACACCCCATATCAACAAGGTCCTGTACATACTTGTCAAAATGGCCCAGGGACGCAAACTTTTCGGGTAGGCCACTACGCGGAAAGCGCTTCCAGACGACTGAGCGATACGACTTGAGGCCCGTCATGCGTCCGTCCCAGAATGGTGAGTTTGAAGAGATCGCCAGCAGTTGTGGCAACCACGTACGCAGCTGGTTCATAAGAGTAATGGACTGTTCTCTGCTCTCCACACCCACATGAACATGCAAGCCAAAGATCAGAATGGAACGCCCAACATCTTGATACTCTTTTTCTAGTTCGATGTAGCGTTCACCATCGGTTCTTTCCTGGTCTCTCCACGATGCGCTGGGATGCGTACCAGCACTCACAAGCGCTAGATCTTCCTCTTTCGCAAGCCGAGAAAGGAGCGCTCTGAGAGTATGCAGCTCTGTGCGCGCGGTCGCCATGTCTGGTAAAACGTTCGAGATCAGCTCTACTGTTGACTGCAGCATCTCTGGTTTGATCTGCTCTTCGAAGTAGGGGGCACCCTTCTCAAGAATGCTTTGAGCGCACGAGCACAACTCTCCATTCTTACCACGTACTAATTGGAATTCTTCTTCTATACCAAGTGAAAAGCGATTTGGCATGTTCACATTCCTCCATCAAATCATAAACCCCTACTAAGTGGTGCATCCACCAAGTAAATAGAATCCCGTAGGGGCCCAATTGATTGCGCCCCAAGGACTCCCGTAGAGGCCCAATTGATTGCGCCCACGGACTCCCGTAGGGACCCAATTGATTGCGCCCCAAGGACGAGCGAAGCACTGTCCGTTCCCCCGTTCATTTGGTGGATGCACCACTAAGATGTACGTGTTCATATCACGAGTAGAGAAACTTCAGAGTTTCCGAGATATTCTATCACTGACACGCCTTATATTCAAACTTATTCACGCATCTCAACAGCGTCAGTCGCAACGCCCCGCATCGTTTGCTCCAGCAAAAACTGTATAACTTTCTGCGCATCACCTGTTTCTCGGTACATCGCCATCTGGTGATCTGCACCCGTTCCATAGGAATCATCAAGCAGCACACGAATATGGTTCATCTCGCGGCGGCTCCCCAGTTCATCAATCACCTCATCTACAAAATCCAGCAGTTCTCTCAGAGAATCGCGCATACTCAAACGGCGACGCAGCGGGAAATCTACCACCTCGGCATCCAGACCATAGCGCATTGCGCGCCACTTGTTCTCCTCAATATAACGACTTTTCAGCACAGGTATATCTTTACCCTGCTCATATAAGCGCGTCAACTTTGCCACTAACGCCTGGCACAGCGCGGCAATCGCCAGCGTATCTTCTACTGTTGAGGGCATATCGCAGACACGGAACTCGATGGTATCAAAATATGCGTGCGGGCGCACATCCCACCAGATTCTCTTACCATCGTCAATACAACCCATATCCACCAAATCCTGCACGTAACTATCAAAGTCTTGCCACGAGGAGAAGATGTAGGGAACGCCACTACGTGGAAATCGCTTCCACTGCACTGCGCGATATGACTTGAGGCCCGTCATCCGTCCCGACCAGAATGGCGCATTCGTCGAGAAAGCCAACAAATGTGGCAACCACGTCCGTACCTGGTTCATTACTACAATGGCGAGGTCCTTATGCTCCACACCCACATGGACATGCAAACCAAAGATCAGGTCAGAGCGCACAACATCCTGGTACTCCTCCGCCAGCTCAACATAGCGTTCGCCTTCAGAATTCTTCTGATCGCGCCAGGAGGCAGTAGGATGAGTACCAGCGCTAATTAATCCCAGACCTTCTTCCGCTATCAGTTGCGAGAGTGCGGCCCGGGTCGCATACACCTCTTTCCGAGCAGCAGCAATATCCGGCAAGATATTTGAGACTAACTCTATCGTCGATTGCGACATCTCTGGCTTGAGCTGCTCGCCTAAAGAGTTCATCCCTTTTTCAATCATAGCATCGGCACACGAGCGCAAATCGCCCGTTTGAAGATCCACCAGCTGAAACTCTTCCTCAATCCCCAGCGTAAATCGCGCAGTCATTCTTCTACTCCTCCATCGGCTACATACCTCAACCTGAGGTATTCTCTCATAGTACGGGCCGAAGGACTACGAAGTTTCCATTAGAGAGCCTGACGGGGACAAGCCCCGCCACTACATTCTCGTGTAATATATGCTTGAAATGTAGTAGTGGTAGGGCTTGTCCCCGCCAGGTATTTTTAGCAAAAAGGTCAGCTTTTTCGTCCCTCGTCACCATGTCACCAATTACACAAGTTGACAAACGTTGCTTCTACCATTATCATTCCAGTAGCAGGAGCTTTAAAAGAAAAACAATGAAAGGATGAGGTCATGGCTGTACGAAAACAAGAGTTTGATGATCATGATCAGCAAAAACATCAGGCAGCTAAGCGTTCACGGATCACCTTTGATGTTAGTCCTGAATTACGTCGCCGAATAAAGGTGGCTGCTGCACAGAACAATCTCTCTATAGGAGATTTTCTTGGTCATATCGTTGAACGAGAACTTCCTGCGGAAACAAGCCCTACACGACGACAAAGACGACCTCCTACGCAGAAAATGCTCGATGAGTTGAACCAGGTAAGTGATCTGATTATGCAGGACCGTAATGGAAAACCTTTTGAGAATTTGACAGAGGAAATTCGACGAATGCGAGAAGAACGCTCACAGGAGTTAGAGCGATTATGAGTAGTGGAGTGGTAGTTGATGCAAGCATTGCTATTAAATGGGTACTTCGAGAAGATGATTCCCATGTAGCCCAAAGTCTCTTATCAGAGTGGATTAAAGAACAAGTCGTAATACTTGTCCCAACATTGCTTCCGTATGAAGTTACTAATATTCTCTATAGGAAAGCTCGTCAAGGCGAAATTAACTTCGACAGAGCAAAACTGGGTATTACAAAGATTTTGCGTACAGGGCTAGAGATTGCTGATTTGGAAGACTTGGACTCGGCAATCAACATTAGGGCAATGGAATTAGCAGAAAAATTTAATCTACCAGCAGCATATGATGCTCACTATCTAGCACTTGCAGAAGGTGAAAGTTACAATTTATGGACCGCTGACACACGAATGTGGAATTCAGTTAAGGGTAGACTTGGCTGGGTTCACAATTTGAGTGATTACCAGCCAAAGTGATTATTCTCCCCCAACACCAAATGATATAATACCTTAAATAGACATTTACACCATTAGGAGGAGCCTGCTATGCGTTTACAGGGAAAAACTATTGGATATTTTGTTGCTCAAGAGGTCGAGGACCTGGAGTTTTGGGTTCCCGTAATGCGGCTCCGCGAAGAGGGTGCTAAGGTCGTCGTCATTGGCCTGACCACTCAAACCGTACATGGCAAACATGGCTTAGAGATGACACCTGATGTGAGCATTGAAGAGGCACCAGGTGCCAGTGATCTACACGGTCTTGTTATTCCTGGCGGCTGGGCACCCGACAAACTTCGCCGCAACCAGAAAGTGTTGCAACTCGTTCGTGATGTGCACGAACAGAACAAAATCATAGGAACCATCTGTCATGGAGGCTGGGTTCCCATCTCCGCAGGCATTATCAAAGGTCGCAAAGCAACAGGCTCCACAGCTATCAAGGATGATATCACAAACGCGGGTGGCATCTGGGTCAACGAACCCGCATTCCGCGAGGGAAATATGGTATGGGGTCGCGTCGTAGAGGACATCCCCGACTTCTGCCGAGAACTGGTCTCCGCGCTTGCCGAATAAACGAAATATGAACATATATACGGCGGGTGCAAGCCTCGCCACGACATGTCAGGTTAAACAGGGAAGATAAAGATAGAGGCGCATTCATGAGTCAATTTCTCGATGCCCTTGCTCAACGTGTTTTGATCTACGATGGAGCAATGGGTACCAACATACAACGCTATCAACTAACCGCAGAAGACTACGGCGGCACGGCCACCGAGGGCTGTAACGAATATCTCGTTCTCACCAGGCCCTCTGTCATCGAGGAGATTCAGGAAGGCTTCCTCGAGGTTGGCTGCGACGTGCTCGAAACAGACTCGTTTACCGCAAGTCGTCTCAAGCTTGACGAGTACGGACTTGGGAACCTGACTCATGAAGTGAACTTTACTGCGGCACAACTTGCCCGCCGCCTCGCAGACCGTTACAGCACGCCTGCGCAGCCGCGCTTCGTCGCTGGCTCTATCGGTCCTACTGGCATGCTCCCCTCGTCCGACGACCCGATGTTAAGCAATATCACCTATCAACAGCTTGCCGAAATCTTCCAGGAACAGGCAGCAGCACTTCTCGAAGGCGGCGTCGATGTGCTACTCATTGAGACCAGCCAGGACATCCTGGAGGTACGCGCCGCTATTACAGGTATTCGTCGCGCGATGCAGCAGGTTGGACGCACTGTTCCCATCCAGGCCCAGGTTTCGCTCGACACCAGTGGACGCATGCTGCTTGGCACTGATATAGCGGCAGTCATGACCACGCTCACTGCCCTTCGTGTCGATGTAGTTGGTCTCAACTGCTCAACGGGACCCGAATATATGCGCGAACCCGTGCGCTTCCTGGCGGAAAACTGCCCCTTGCCCATCTCGACCATCCCTAACGCTGGCATTCCGCTCAACGTCAACGGTCTGGCCGTCTACCCGATGGAGCCGGAGCCAATGGCGGCAGCGCTGCGCGACTTCATCACTGATTTTGGCGTCAATATCGTTGGCGGCTGCTGTGGCAGTAGCCATGAACACCTGCGCGCCATTGTCAAAGCCTGTCGCACCACATCGCGTCATCCGCGTCCAATTGCGGACAACAATTTTGCGCATAAGGACTTTACCAAAATCACACCTCCATTTGTCTCTAGCGGCATTCGCGCAACCGCACTGCTGCAAGACCCACCACCCATGATCGTTGGCGAACGCGTCAATGCACAGGGGAGCCGCAAAGCGAAACAAGCTCTTCTCAACGAGAATTATGACACGATACTAAGTATCGGTCGTGAACAGGTCGAGGGTGGAGCACACGTCTTAGATGTACAGGTCGCCCTCACCGAGCGCGTCGATGAACCGGAACAGATGGCAAAAGTAGTTAAGAAGCTCTCAATGGGCGTCGAGGCCCCTCTCGTCATAGATAGCACCGAGGCCAGCGTCATCAAATCGGCATTAGAGGTGTATCCAGGCCGGGCCATTATCAACTCGATCAACATGGAGACGGGCCGTCAGAGAATCGAAAGCGTCCTGCCAATGGCGTTAGAACACGGTTCTGCCGTGGTCGCCTTGACCATCGACGAGATAGGCATGGCTAAAACTACCGAACGCAAAGTTGAAGTCGCGCACGCCATCTACGACATCTGTGTCAATGAGTATGGGCTCGCACCCAACTCGCTCATCTTCGACCCACTCACCTTCCCGATCACCACAGGTCAAGAGGAGTTGCAAACAGCAGGCATAGAGACACTCGATGCTCTGACACGTATCAAACAAGAGATGCCTGGCGTCATGACCATTCTCGGGGTTAGCAATGTCTCGTTTGGACTCAAACAGCACGCGCGCGCGGTTCTGAACAGCGTCTTTCTGTACCACGCGGTCAAAGCTGGCCTCGACATGGCTATCGTCAACCCGACGCACATCACGCCCTATGCCGAGGTCGATGCGGAACAGCGTCAACTCGCTGACGATCTCATCTTCAACAGACTCGATGCCCTACCGCGTTACATCGCCTACTTCGAGGAACATGGCCCACAGCAAAATGATGATAATGCGAAGGCTGATCCGACCGAGGGCATGAACACCGCTGAGCGCATCCACTGGCAAATCCTGCATCGTCGCAAAGAAGGCATTGAGCCACTGGTCGATGAGATTATTCAAGAGCGGGCTGAGGAACAAGATGTTAAACAGAGCGAGGTCGCTGTCAACGTCCTCAACACCGTTCTCCTGCCCGCAATGAAAGACGTTGGAGACCGCTTCGGCGCAGGCGAACTCATCCTACCCTTCGTACTGCAATCAGCCGAAGTTATGAAGCGTGCAGTTGCTCACCTGGAAGGCTACCTTGAGAAGGTGGAAGGCTACACGAAAGGCAAAATCGTGTTAGCAACCGTCTTTGGCGACGTTCACGACATCGGCAAAAATCTGGTCAACACCATCCTGAGCAACAATGGCTATACCGTCTACGATCTCGGCAAACAGGTGCCGCTTAACACGATCATAGACAAAGCAATTGAGGTTAATGCCGATGCCATCGGCCTCTCTGCCCTACTCGTCAGCACCTCAAAGCAGATGCCGCTCTGTGTGAAGGAACTGAATAAGCGCGACCTGAAGTTTCCTGTCATTGTCGGTGGTGCCGCTATCAACCGTTCCTACGGGCGACGTATCCTCTTCGTCGATGAGCAAACAGCCGATTCAACACCAACACCCTACGAGCCAGGTGTCTTCTATGCCCGAGATGCCTTCGAGGGGCTAGAAATCATCGACAAACTCACCAATCCCCAAGGAGAGCGTATCGAATTCGTACAGCGGGTTAAGGCTGAAGCCCTACGCGAAAGACAGAAAAAAGCCTCGAAGACGGGAGAAGAGAAACCGACTACTAACGCAGATGTGGAGACTCCGTCTTCCAGCATAGCGTCGGCCCTCACCATTCCTACACCTCCCTTCTGGGGACCGCGTGTGCTAGAGCGCATCGGCCTTGAAGATGTCGCGGAATGTATGGACCTGAATACCCTGTATCGTCTGCATTGGGGTGGCAAGGCACATGGCACCGAATTTGACCGACTCGTAGAGGAAGATTTCCGACCTCGTCTGGATAGAATGGTACGCGAGGCACGCCAACAACGTTATCTGCAGCCAAAGGTCGTCTATGGCTACTTCCCCTGTCAGTCCAGCGGCAACGACTTGCTTGTTTATGACCATGAGGAACTACAAAGAAGTGGCACGCTAAAAGAGGTTACACGTTTCCGTTTCCCACGCCAGCCAGAGCGTGAACGCCTCTGCCTCGCCGACTACTTCGCCCCCGTCAAGAGCGGCAAGGTAGATGTTGTCCCGCTGCAAGTGGTGACAATGGGCGAGCCAGCAAGCGATGCCGTCAACCGACTGCAACAGGCGGGCAACTACTCCGAAGCCTACTTCGTACACGGCTTAGCAGTCGAGATGGCAGAGGGGCTTGCTGAGTACACCAACCGCCTCATTCGTCATGAACTAAGCCTGGATGAGTCGAGAGGACGACGCTATAGTTGGGGCTATCCTGCCATACCCGATCTCGAAGACCATAAGAAGGTGTTCCAATTGCTCCCCGTACGCGATGCCATTGGAGTTGAGTTAACAGAGGCATATCAACTAGTGCCTGAGCAATCGACAGCAGCAATTGTGGTACACCATCAGCAAGCGATATACTTCGCTGTGAGGTCGGCGGCAACCGAGGCGCTCCGCGTCTAAAAGTAGGGGCCCGATTGATCGCGCCCAGGGGTGGGGCAGGGGCACCCAGGTCCGCGCCTCGTAGAATCTGCTGAATTACTAGCCGATTGATCGCGCCCAGGGGTGGGGCAGGGGCACCTGTCGATACCTGCGATCTCAAGAAAACGCTCGGCTCATTTCGGACTGATGGCAGAGGTGGGGCAGGGGCACCTGCCGATACCTGCGACGGGGTGCCCCGCAGCCCCACCCCTGGGCGCGATCAATCGGGCCCCTACTAGTTCACATCTCTAACATGGTATGTTATACTACTTATGTCGATAACAGAGACAGCATCATACCCGATAATGTTGGAGAAGATTGTGAAATTTAGAATGCAGTACTGTACCTGTCGTTACGTTCACAGAGGAACAAAATGTAGCTCAGCCCTCTGTGAACGTTAGCGTGCTCTCCAACAGACATTCTTAACGCAGTATCCCTGTTTTCCCGCACGTCTCCCCTGCCTGAGCTACGACACCATTCTCACGCACACTTTCATTGTACCTATTCAGAGGGGATATGCTTATGCCAACTACTACAACCAAACCTATATACCTGTACAACACACTCACCCGCAGCAAAAATCTGTTCCAGCCACTTCATCCGCCCAGAGTTGGCATCTATAGTTGCGGCCCCACAGTTTATAGAGATATCCATGTCGGAAACTTACGCACATTCGTTATGACTGATTGGCTGCGTCGTATGCTCACATATAACAGCTATGAGGTCTACCTTGTCCGCAACATTACCGACGTTGGACACCTACAAAACGACACAGACGAGACGGGTGAGGACAAGTTGGAGGAAGAGGCTCGCATGACGGGTCGCAACGCATACGATATAGCAACCCACTACACACAGCAATATATGCGTGACTCGGAGACGATCAACATCTTGCAGCCTGATCTCAGTCCTAAAGCGACCGAGCACATACCTGAAATGCAAGCGATGACGGAGAAGCTCATCGAACAAGGGCTGGCCTATGCGACCGATAGCAGAAATGTCTACTACGACGTGAGCCGTTTCCCCAACTACGGGGAACTCTCAGGCAATACCGTCGAACAACTGCGTGCTGGTGGACACGGACGCCAGCAGATGGAGACAGCCGAAGACAAGCGCACGCCAGAAGACTTCGCCCTGTGGAAATATGGGAGCGAAGATCGCCAGATGAACTGGGAGAGCCCCTGGGGTACTGGCTTCCCCGGCTGGCACATCGAGTGCTCCGCGATGGCAACGAAGTACCTGGGTGAGCAGTTCGATATTCACACAGGTGGTGTCGATCTGATCTTCCCGCATCACGAAGATGAGATCGCACAGAGTCAGGGCGCGAATGGTAAACAGCCCGTACAGGTCTGGATGCACGGCGAGTTCCTGGATTTTGGCACTGCCAAGATGTCGCGCTCAAAAGGCAATGTCGTCTTGTTGAGCACACTCACAAAGCAGGGCATCGACCCGATGGCCTACCGCTACCTGCTGCTGACCGCGCACTATCGCTCAAAGCTCAAGTTTACAGAAGAATCAATCGCAGCCGCGCAGAATGGCCTGAATAACCTGCGTGCTGACATTGCCTCACTTCCCACCGTTGAGTCGTCTCATTCACAGCAGGAGTGGTCGCCAGAGGCGCAACAGGTTCACGATGCCTTCCAGGACGCTATCAACGACGACCTGGACCTGCCAACGGCCCTCAGAATTACACGAGAGGTGGTTCGTACTCATAACATTGAGCCAGAAGAACGTCACCGTCTCACCTTAGATTTTGATCGTGTGCTAGGGCTACGTCTTGACACTGCTAAGAAGCAGACCAAAGATATAAGCACTCGCTTGCGTTTGCGTCTACCTACTGATGATGCAAAGATACAGAATTTGGTACATCAGCGTGACGAGGCACGCGCCGCACGTAACTGGAAATTGTCAGACCAATTACGTGACAAACTCAGAGCCGAGGGCTTTGAGGTTCGCGATACCCCCAAAGGTACCGAAGTATTGTAGGAGCACAATCATACATTTGGATATGGCAAACTCCTAGGAGCGCGATGATGCCGTTTTACCAAATAATCCCGGTCATGGAGATTCCCCGTAGGGGCGCAATTGATTGCGCCCCGCCTTGCTTGCCGTCGACCACCGGGCGCAATCAATTGCCGTCGACCACCGGGCGCAATCAATTGCGCCCCTATGGGGAATCCTTCCGGCATTATTTTAGTAAAGTGCATCATCGCGCCTCTACGGAGATTCGTATCCTCGTTCCGACGCAATAAATTGCGTCCATCAAAAGAGGTATACCATGGCGTCATCGTGGAGAAAAATCTTATTGACAGCCGCAAGCCTTGTAGGATTTGCTGGCGCGACGTGCGGAGCGTACTATGCGCTCACACATCGCCCTCTTCCCAAAACGAGGGGGAAGCTGCATCTACAGGGACTTCACGAGCCAGTCAAGATTCTCACCGACCGCTACGGTGTACCTCATATCTACGCACACAACGAAGATGACCTCTATTTTGCGCAGGGCTACATGCACGCACAGGAGCGGCTCTGGCAAATGGAGGTCAACCGGAGGCTCGGCTCAGGCCGCCTTTCAGAAATCTTTGGCACCATCTCTCTGGAAACCGACCGCTTCTGTCGTCGCCTGGGAATGCATCGCACCGCGGCGAAAGAGATAACTCGCCTTTCCAGGCATAACCAGCGCGTCCTCACCGCTTACGCACGCGGCGTAAACACCTTCATCGACAAGAACATGAACAGGCTCCCCGTCGAATTCACTCTGCTTCGTGCCAAACCAGAACCCTGGAAGCCTGCCGACACCATCCAGTGGTCTAAAATGATGGGCTGGAATCTGGGTGGCAACTGGGAGACAGAACTTATTCGCGCCCGCCTCATCACAAAGCTAGGCGTTGAGCGAGCTTCTCAACTAGAGGCGGGATACAATGCAAAACACCCCCTTATCATCCCTTCTGGCGTCGAATATGGAGGAGTTAATCTCGATCTGTTGGAGCAATATGAACAGCTCAAAGAGCTAAGCGGCTTCGGATTGCTTGGTGGGAGCAACAACTGGGTTGTCGATGGCACCATGACCGCTACAGGTGCGCCCATCCTCTGCAACGACCCACATCTCGGACAGGCCGCACCTTCTATCTGGTACGAATGCCATCTTGTCGCGGGCAATATTGACGTTGTGGGTGCGAGCTTCCCTGGTGCTCCCGGAGTTGTTATTGGACACAACCAAAACATCGCCTGGGGCGTAACCAACGCGGTCTCCGATGCGCAAGACCTCTACATCGAAAAGTTCAATCCCGACAACCCACATCAATACGAGTTTCAAGGTCAATGGGAAGAGGCACAGGTTGTCCGTGAAGAAATTCGCGTCAAAGGCCAGAAAGACCCCATCATTGAAGAGGTGCGCATCACGCGACATGGGCCAATTCTCACTAGCATCCCGCAACCAACAAGCACTATCAACGGTAACAGCACATCTCACAATGAGAAAGAGACTACAGAACTTCCACTGGCTCTACGCTGGGTCGGCCTTGAACAATGCAACATTATTTCATCAATACAGAAGATTAACCACGCAACTAACTGGCAGGAATTCCGTAATGCCTTGCGCGACTGGGATGTGCCGCCGCAGAATGTGATCTATGCTGATCGCGAGGGCAACATAGGCTACGTTATGGCCGGAGCCATTCCTATGCGTGCAAAGGGACAATCGCTACTTCCCTCTCCTGGTTGGACTGGTGAGTACGAATGGACAGGGCTTATCCCCTTTGAGGAGCTGCCCCAGACCTATAACCCTGAGCAGCATTTCATCGTTACCGCCAACAACCGTGTTGTAGACGACAACTACCCCTACTACATCACTCACGAATGGCTCAACGGCTATCGCGCACAGCGTATCCGTGATCTGCTCACGAGCAAGAACAAGCTCACACTCGCGGACATGGCAACGATCCAGGCAGACCAATACGCTCTACCAGCCGTCGAAATCGTTCCGCATATCTTGCGCATCCAAAGCACGAACTCGTCAGAAAAGGGAGTACAGGATATTCTACGTTCCTGGGATTTTGTACTTGCCCCTGACAGTGCAGGTGCAGCCATCTACACCACCTTCCTGAGAAGGCTAGAATATATTGTGCTCAGCGCGGCACTCGGCGACGACGAAACACTCTTACGAAGTTATCAAGGCGTTGGGTCAAATATTCTCGCATCCGTAAACGGATACGCCAGCCGCAGCAAGCCACTCCTCATCCGTATGCTCAACAAGCGCGACGACTCCTGGTTTACTCACTCCGCTATTCCCAACGGTCCCACATCCTGGAATGCCGCCCTCGCCAGCGCCCTTTCAGCAACAGTTGAGGAGCTACGTGAAAAGCTTGGCAATAACCCGATGCGCTGGCAGTATGGAGCTATCCATACGATGACCTACAACCATCCGCTAGGGTCAATCAAGCTGCTCAACGCCTTCTTTAATCGAGGCCCATTCCCCGTTGGCGGCGATATCGATACGGTGAACATGGGAGCGACAACGCCACGTAAACCGGAAACCGTGGTAACAGTCCCCTCATTCCGTCAAATTGTCAATCTAGCAGATATGGCAGAGTCACTCTCTGGACATGCCCCAGGACAATCAGGTCATCCAGCTAGCAAACACTACGACGACTTTATTCAGATGTGGCTACACGTCAGACATCATCCCATGCTCTTCGAGCAAGACGAGATCGAGGCCAATGCACAAGGTGTGTTGTATATGATCCCTGGATCACGGTAGACGGGAAAAGGGATCAAAATTTTATCGTTTCCTGATATGTTCTTTATATTTACAAGCTACACTTGTACTCATCTAGTCATAATTCACGTTCTTTTCAGCTTTGTACGATATTCTTGATTATGATAGCTGTCGCTGATAAAATTGATCTGATGATCGTCTCTACCATCAGGAGTCACCATGCAGAAAAATATTCATTCTGTTTCCATACAACGTTGGATTCTATTACCGCTTCGCCTCTTTCTTAGTATTACTTTTATATATGCAGGTCTTCAGAAAATTACTGATCCTCAATTCTTCCAGCCTGCAGCCGCTGGTTATATTGGCCGACAGATCGCTCAATTTGCTATCGGCTCACCCATTCATGGTCTACTCGTATCGTTTGCTGAGCCTCATGCTAAATTCTTCGGGCTACTCATCATCTTCGGTGAAATCGCCATCGGCTTAGGCACACTCTTCGGTTTCTTGTTTCGCCCTGCTGCATTCTTTGGCATGCTACTAAGCCTTCTCTTCTTTCTGTCCGCGTCATGGCACGTCTACCCCTACTTTTATGGAGCCGACATTGTCTTCACCTTCTCCTGGCTCACCTTATTACTCAATGGACCGCTTAACACGGGTTTGCCTTCACTCGATGAAATCTTAACCTTACACCTCTTGCAGCTCACTCCACTACAACAGCAGCAGAGGTTAGCTACATTCCTTGGCGTAGTGTTGGGCACAATGCAACGACAAACTTTACAGGCGACATTAGCCCTCATCGATCAGCAAAGAACTCAACCAACTTCACATATACGGCGGGGACGACAAAGTGCTGTTGCAAGAACAAGAGAGACACGGCGTACTTTCCTTTGGGGTGCTCTAACAGGCGGCGTAACAGCATTAGGTGTTGTCGCCTTTGGCTATGCCTTCCGTATCCTTCAACGCGGCTCTGATACTACGGTCACAGGGAGTGGAAGTGCAGGAAGTACAGCACCAGCCGCGACAGTACCGACTAACGTGAATACACCCAGCACAGCACCATCTGGAGCAGCGATAGCACGGGTAAGTGCGGTTCCCAAAAATAGTGCGACAACCTTTACTATTTCCTCGTCAGGCGATCCAGGTATCCTGGTCCATCTCAACAACGACCAGTTCGTCGCCTACGATGCTCTTTGCACACACGCAGGATGCCAGGTAGACTACGACCCAGGCAGTCAACTCCTGCAGTGTCCCTGCCACGGTGCCACCTTCGATCCCTCGAAAGATGCTGCTGTAGTCAATCCACCAGCATCTACTCCCCTCACACCACTCAAAATTCAGGTAGATAGCGCAACAGGCTCCATTATGTTGATGAATTGATGCATAGAAGTGCGAATCTGATGCCAGCACGCTGGCATCAGATTCGCACTTCTATGCATCAATTTACCATTTCCCTCTTGACAAGCCCTTAACATATAGCTATACTCAATATAGCAAATAGCTATGTGAGGGAACACGATGAATCTAGCGGAGAAGATGAAACACTTACGAGCGGTCGAGGGGGAACTGCGGGGTTTAAGCAGACCTATGACGCAGATAGAGGTGGTAAAGGCGATGCAGGAAGAACTTGGTGTGAAGATTAGCCAGGCATACCTTTCGCAGTTGGAACGAAACAAACGCCTACATCTTACAGCATCGAGTCGTGACGTGTTGTCTCGCTTCTTCAAGGTACATCCCAGTTATCTGATTAGTGACCCGCCTGATTTCAGCACTGATCTGCTATCAGACATGGGGCCGGACTCTGACCGACTCGCCACATGGTTGACCGCAAGCTCCCAGGAATGGCGCATCGAACCAATGATACAAGACTTTTTTCAGCGCTTAGCCGACACCGAAGAGCCGCGCCGCTACATGAATCTCTTCAGCAAGTTGCTAAACCTACCGACAGATGAGCTTGAGGCGATTGTCGATGCCATCATGAATATTAGTGCCGATGTTGATTAATGCGGATTGTATTTTTACGCAAGAGCCACGTCTACATTTATGAACTCTGTTTCTGTAAAGCGACAGAGAAACATAGCAAGGCAATGACCGCTAGTATTTTAAGCCACCAGAGAAAGGACCGATTAATAATGCAGGGGCAACACGAACACCCTAATCACCAGCGGCGATTCTTCGCTCGGAGTCCGCTGTTACAACGTCACCCGGTACTGACACCCATAGTCCTTCTCGGTTGCTCACTTGTACTAGGGAGCATCAGTTTCTTCATGGACTCACTATTTCCAATACTGGCATTTATCGAAATGTCAGTCGGAACTCTCGCAAACCTATGCTTATCAATCGCCTTCGTACTGGGAATCGCTGGCATACTGGTCGGCATCATCAGTATTCTTGAACAAGTTGATCGGTCTTGCTCATTAATGAGGCTACCGATGACAATGTTTACAAGGCTAAAGGAGCAAAGCTATGCCAATCGCAACTGATCCACTTTCTTTGCTGTTTATTGCCTGTTTTCTCTTCGGACTGCTCTTCATGGTGGCGGCAGCCCTTCTGGGAAGTTTAGGGCATGGTACACATGCTACACATAGCGTTGGTCATGGAGTACATGCCGCCCACATCCACACGGGACAAGCAACTGCGGTCAAAGGTCTACATGTGGGTCATGGAACAACACATCCTACCAACCAGGGCGCAAAAGGATCTGTTGCTAGAACTAGTGGCTCGACCAACAACGTTTCGCTGTTTGCCTATGTGAACCCCACCACTGTAGCTGTCTTCCTGCTAGGGTTCGGCTTTTTCGGCTACGTCTTCCATGATACAGCCGGATTTATACTGCCCCTCACCCTTGCTCTGGCGGCGATTGGTGGCCTCCTAGTCGCTCTTCTGCTTCTCGCCATAATTAGTCGCACCTTCGGCGATAGCGAGGGTGCAACTATACAGGACGTATCGGATCGTGTGGGTATGTTGGGCAAGGTGAGCATTGCCATACCCGAAAACGGGCTAGGCGAAGTCCTCTATGTCTCCCCTGGCGGAATGCGCAAGACTATTCCAGCACGAAGCATAGACGGGCGTCGCCTTGAGCGCGATCAGGAGGTGGTTGTCGTCAATTATCAGCATGGAGTCGCCGAGATTGACACCTGGGATCATTTTGTAAATCGTGAAGATATCCCATCAGACGCGGTACCTGACAATGATGAACTGGCAGAACTGCGTGCATTGCTTGAGGAACCAGAGAAAAAAGACACACAATTTGTCATGCGAAAAGATGCCCAAAAGGAGTAACACAATATGGATCCTCTTCTAATAGTAGGTATTGGTGTCGCTGCATTAATCATCGTAATCTTTGTGGTGATCAGAATCGTCGGCGGCCTTCTACGTAAGGTCGGTCCCAACCAGGCCCTTATTGTCTACGGTGCGGGTGGCACAAAGGTTATCACCGGAGGTTCACACTTCGTGCTTCCTCTGTACCAACGTGCCCAGGAGTTCCCACTTGAGTTGATGTCCTTCGACGTTGCCCCTCCACAGGACCTGTATACCTCTCAGGGTGTCGCGGTCAACGTTGAAGCCGTCACTCAAATCAAAGTCCGTTCCGATGAAGAAAGTATCAGGACCGCCGCCGAGCAGTTTTTGAGCAAGCCCCAGGAGGACCGTGAGAACCTGATTCGCCTGGTCATGGAAGGCCATCTGCGCGGCATCGTTGGTCAGTTGACCGTCGAAGACCTGGTCAAAGACCCGGAGAACGTCGGCGCGAAGATGCTCAAGACCGTCACCCCCGATATGGAGAAGATGGGGCTAGAGGTCATCTCGTTCACCATTAAAGATGTACGTGACAAAAACGACTATATCACCAACATGGGTCGTCCACAAATCGTCGAGAACCGTAAGCGAGCCGATATCGCCGCAGCTATCGCATTGCGTGATACACAAATTCAGCAGGCTGGCGCTACTCGTGAAGCTGCTGTAGCGAAATCAATGGCCGATCAAGAACGTGTTAAAGCTGAAACGGAATCGCTTGCTCTTCAGGCGGCCTCACAACGTAACTTGTCACTCAAAAAAGCAGAGTTCGATGGCGAGGTCAAGCGACAGCAAGCATCAGCCGATAAGGCTTACGACATCCAGGCCAACGTCTCGCAGCAGCAGGTTATCGCTGAGGCCATCAAGGTAACAGAGGTTGAGAAGATCGCGCAAATCAAAGTGCAGCAAGCCGAAATTCAACGCCGTGAGCTAGAGCTGCAAGCGACCATTCAGAAGGCAGCAGAGGCCGAGCGTCGCCGCATCGAGACAGTCGCAGAGGCCGAGCGACAACGCCTTACCCTTGAGGCACAAGGTCAGGCCGATGCATCTAAAGCACGCGGACTTGGTGAAGCCGATGCCAGCCGAGCTAGAGGTCTTGCAGAGGCCGAAGTCGTTCGTGCTCGCGGTCTCGCCGAAGCCGAGGTCATTCGTGCTAAAGGTGAAGCCGAAGCCGACGCGATGAAGGTCAAAGCGGCAGCGTACCATGAGTATAACCAGGCCGCCGTGTTGGACAAGCTCCTCACGGGTATGCCAGAGATGGTCCGTGCCATCGCCGAGCCGTTGGGCAAGGTCGATAAGGTGACAATCGTCTCGACCGGCAATGGCAACAGCAAAGACGGTCTGGGTGCCAGCCGTCTCACCGGTGACATCGTGAACATGGTCGCACAGGTACCGGCCCTCTTTGAACTGCTCAGCGGGACTCGCATCGGCGACCTGATGAACAATGTACCGGCCCTGGCAAACCAGGATGGGCATAATGGCACAAATGGGAACAGTGCAAACGGTGTACGCGCCGATGAGAAAGTGAGCACCTTTGAGTAGGGGCCCGATTGATCGCGCCCGCCCGATTGATCGCGCCCGCCCGATTGATCGCGCCCGCCCGATTGATCGCGCCCGTCCCCTCCTGATTTATCAGGTGTCGGGTACCCATCTATCGCGCCTAACATACAATACGCAGCCACCTGACGCCTGTAAGGGTGCCAGGTGGAAACCCTTTATTATAAGTCTGGAGCAACTTAATGAACTTGTTGGAACGTGTGCTTACCTTGCTACGCGCCAATCTCAATAGCGTTGTTGAGAAGTCAGATGATCCTGAAAAGGTCCTGCGCCAACTACAACTTGACATGCGTAATCAGTTGGTACAAGTCAAGACGCAGGTCGCTACCGCTATCGCAGAGGGTCATAAGTTGCAAAAGCGCAGCAAAGAACGCGTGGCGGAGGCTGAGTTGTGGATGAAGAAGGCAGAGCAGGCGATTCAACAGGGCAATGATGACGCCGCGAGAGCGGCACTCACACGGCATAATGATATCAATAAGCAGGCACAACGCTACCAACAGCAGCAAAAAGAGCAAGAGCAACTTGTTATGACCATGCGTAGTGCCCTGCGCCAGCTAGAAGCGAAAATATCTGAGGTCGAGACGACCATTGATCTGCTCGTCGCACGTAAGCGCAACGCACTTCTGCAGCAGCGTGTATTTGATGCTCTCAACATGAATGGCAGTCCAAAAGACAAAGAGCGCACCGCTAAAGCACAGGATGCCGTCTTAGAAGCTGAAGCTCGCGCTCGAGCCCTGGCAGCTCTGCACAAACGCGACCTCGACACGCAGCTCGATCAACTGACCAATGAGCAGATCGTAGAACAACAACTGCGTAATCTCAAAGGAAAAAATGGCTCACCACAGGAACCTTCTCTTTTACCAGAAGGACCCGGCCCTGAAACGGCACCACTACTACAGCCACGTCCAACACTGAACGAACCAGCAAAAAAACGTTTCTCTGAGAAAGAAGATGGCCCATCAGACCCATCTCACACACTTAAGAACAGAGACCTTACTCGTCTAAAAAAACTGTTAGAGACGCGTCAAAACTCTTCATCAAAAGAGTAAGCTAGAGATCAAAGGTGTAGTCGAGGCTGGGACGGCGTGCATTCCAGCCTCGACTACACCTTTGATCTCTAGCTATTATCTATTAAAGAGAATTGCGAATGCGATGATAATCACCATTGCAATAACTATACCGATAATGAAAGAGAAACGGTTGTTACTCTTCTCTTCCTCTGTCGGTGGAAGCTTTTCGCTGCTCATCATGTATCCTTTTCTAGAACCGTAGAGCGGCTGCGACAGCTTCTTCAATGCTCGCCATCACCTCTACGCTCTCATTCGGGTCGGCCTCACGCGTGGTAATAAGCACCTGAAAAGCATTCTTCTCACCGCCTACCACACGCATCAGAATATGTCTGTCCGCACTAGTAATAACAGTATTCTCATACACCCCCCACGCACCCTCCTCTAATGATTGCAACACACTCATCAAAATGACACTAAAATTCTTACATATTCTGGAGGTGTCCAGGTCCTCTACCGCTACCTGCGCGATAGGCTGTCCATCCGCGCTAACCACCGCCGCGGCGATAAACCCCTTGATGGAATAACTCAGGGTTTGCAGTACAGATACCAGCACAGTATAGTTGTAGCTTTGCTTCACAGCAAGCCATTCATCACTGACTACCTGAGCGTGGGTAGACCCCGGGTTAGACGCATCAGCGGCGTTGGTAGTCTGAATAGCACGTTGTTCACCCACCATCCCCATAGAATGCGTCAGATGACCATCAGCATCGTGGCGACTGCTCGCATCATTCGCTTGCACCTCTTGAAGTGAGAGCGCATCACTCTTTTTGCGCGAGGTGATAATACTCCTTAATGAGCCACTGGGCGATTGTTCCGTAACCCCTGCCTGCTCCCACTCAGGTGATATTCTACGCACGCGTGTGTTTATAGCCAGCGTTTGTTGAGAGTCTGTCGCCTCCTCTGTTTGCTCTACTATCTTCTGAGCACGGATAGGACGTTGCAGTCGTTGGAGTTGCTGCCGTTGCGAAGAGAGCCGCCGTGATGGAGGCTGCCATTCGGCAGGAGCAGGCTTCAACTTAGGCGTAGTAGGAACCCTTGGCTTCTGCGTAGAGCCTGGGAACGACGATGATCGTATTGCAGGCAATCCCGGAGCAGTTGGTTGATCAGTCAACCACGACGGTAAATCTTCATGGTTGGCAAGTTTGTCATCATGATCATTAAATTCCTCAGTCTTGTGCCCACCAGTATTTCCCTGGCGTGTCGCTCCAAAGAAAGGCGTAACAGGAACAGAGCGAACATCATCAGAGCCTGTAGTATTAAACTTATTTGTTTGTTCCCACCATTCTCTGCTCTCACCATCCGCGCCATCGGCTCCCGACACTCCTTGTTCCTGGAACACAGGGACTTCAACAGGAACCTGCTGAGATATATTCTGCGGTCCTGTACCCATACCTATATGTTCCATATGTTCTGTCAGGACCAAAAACGGGCTATCCTCATCTTGCTCTGCCAGAGGCAACTCTACTCTATTCTGTTCCTCATCAGGTTGCTGCTGCGCCTGAGCATATTTCGTGCGATATTGAAATGCTTGCAAAATTAGACGAGACAAGGGTTGCGTAACATTAGGAGTCACCTGCTCATTCCACGGCTGGTGAACAACGGTTCCATTCTTATGAGCCGCCAACGCGAAAAATGCCCCTTCACCTCGCAGCACCCCATACTCCGCCCACACCAGGCTGCCCCCATGAAAACATAGCATTCCGCGCTCTTCAAGCCCGGTGCTGACCAACAAAGCAATACTCTTGCGACTCGTGGAGATGATCTGAATAACATCGAGCAGATCGAACGAGTCCAGGCTAGCAGAAAAACCTGTTTGTACTAGGAGACGGCGTAACTCTTCCTTTAAGAGGTGCAGGTCCAACGGCTTTTCCAGGTAACTCACCGCGCCACTCTCTAATGCCTGAGTGCGAGCCGCGTTCCCCGGCTCGCCTATAAGAATGACACGCGTGTTTGGCCGATATGCACGTAACCACTGCAGCACCTCAAAACCATCTGCCCCTGGCGTCTTGAGATCACAGATCACCACGTCATGCTCCTCTGCCCAGAGGATGTGTACCGCATCTCTGCCATTCGTCGTGCCATTGACGATATAGCCATCCTTGCGCAGAGAATTGACGATATTACGGTTGAGACGTTCTTCATCCTCAACCACAAAAATACGCCATCGTTCAGACATTATTCCTACCACCTGAAACTGTTTTCATCGGTGTCTACTTTTACGTATGCCTCGTTCGTGCTTGCCCGCGACCATCCACCTATACAGGTACCAACTCGGGTTCCTTCCTCCATAGGCATGGAGTTCCTCTTCCTTAGTTTCTTTGTGATCACTTGCAGAGTGTATCACGATGCCAGGGGGATAGCAAGATGTGTAATTTTTCTTTCAAAAATGCTATACTCGCATAGAAGCACGATGATGGTCTTTGGCAAATAATCCCGTCAACGGAATGGCGAACTGCGTAGGAGTCTCATTGATTACACCCTCGTTGCCACGGGATAAGCGTGGTATGATTGCCGAAATGGGTGTAATCAATGAGACCCCTACACCGTCCTACAATACCGCGTTATTTGGGTAAACCATTACCGTGTCCCTACTAATAAAGAATATCTGAGGAGCAGACTTATGACAGAGCACGCTATACCACAGGACTCCTGGAAGCAGATGGCGGGAACAGCGGCGGTAAGGCTGGTCGAAGACGGCATGTTCGTCGGTCTCGGCACAGGTTCTACATCCAGTTTCATGATCTACGCACTTGCGCAGCGCGTTCAGGCAGATCTGCGCATCGCTGGCGCGGTCGCCTCCTCGCAAGCCTCACATGACCTCGCCGAAAACCTCGGTATCCCTATGACCGATCTCGACACTCATCCCGTGCTTGATCTCTACATCGACAGTGCCGACGAGATAGACACGCAGCTCAACCTCCTCAAAGGAGGGGGCGGTGCCTTGCTCCGTGAGAAGATTGTCGCCTCCTGCTCACGACGCTTCATCGTCATAGCCGATATCACCAAGCAAGTTGTACACCTGGGACAAAAGTTCCCTGTCCCCGTTGAGGTTACGCCCTTTGGAGTAACTCCTGTCCGCAAACACCTGGAAGCACTCGGAGCCTCTGTGCAACTACGACAGCTTGCAGACAACGTCTTCGTTACCGAGAACAACAATCTCATTCTCGATTGCACCTTCCCAGGTGGCATCTCGGACCCAGTAACCCTGAATGTCAACATGCACAGTATAGTCGGCGTCGTCGAGACAGGACTGTTCCTCAACATGGCTGCACAGGCCATCATAGGGGGTCCCAATGGAGTACAAATTCTGCCTTGACTGGTAAGCAACCAACTTGTATTCCTTGACATTACTCTATTCCGCCAGTTATACTTGGGTTACTTAATACATACCCCTCATAGCAAAAGGAGGTGCAATCAACCGCCTTTACTTTTATTTTCCTGTAGCATCCACCTTATACAACCGTCCCTTACAGCTATTTACACGCATCATCTCCGCGTTTTCAACGCAAAGGAGTAGGTATTGTGAGCAAAGTCTCGATAGACTCCTCTACTGCCAGTCCTTGGACACTCACCACTGAGCGCATCGTCATCGCGGGTGTCCTCGCCGCCATCACCATCATCCTGGGTCTTATCCCCGGCATTGGATTTATTCCTCTTCCTAATATCGCTGGTCATGCCACCATTGAACACATACCTACCATTCTTGGCGGTGTAGTGGCAGGACCTATCGTAGGCGTGGTATCCGGCTTGATCTTTGGTATCGTCAGCTTTGCAAATCCCTTAGCAGCTCCAATATTCAAAGATCCCCTGGTCTCTATCTTGCCGCGCATATTTATTGGTTTAACTGCATGGGCGACCTTTGCAGCCCTTGTACGTGCCAATCGTGATTTTGCGGCAGCGGCAGCGGGTTTTGTTGGTGCAGCAACCAATACTGTTCTTGTGGTAACAATGATTGTCGTACGTGGTTATGCTCCCCTGGGTCCTCTAGTAGCCTCTGTCGCGCTACAGGCAACCTTAGAAGCAATCATAGCCGCTATTCTAACGGTCCTCCTGGCTCGCGTCTTCTATATCCTGGAAGCACGTCTTGTTCGTGCCCCGGATACGAAGCCGCGTGACCAGTTACCCTATTAGCTATGCTTGAAGTCAACAATATTACCTTTAACTACAGCACACAGGGGGAGCAAGATGCTCCCCCGGCGTTACGCAATGTGACCTTACACATAAACGAGGGCCAAACCATTGCCATTATTGGTCACAATGGTTCGGGCAAGAGTACGCTCGCCAAACTCCTTGCCGCCATTTTACGGCCTAATAGTGGAACAGTTCTCGTTGATGGATTGCGTACTAACGCAGGCGGTGAAGATATCTGGACGATACGTCAGCGCGTTGGCATAGTCTTCCAAAATCCAGACGATCAGCTAGTAGCAAATACTGTTATCGACGACATTGCATTTGGACCAGAAAACCTTGCTCTTCCACGTTTTGAAATTGAGGAGCGTGTCCAGGAGGCCATGTCTCTGCTTGGACTGGAGTCATACGCACAGATGGCAATCAGCGAACTTTCTGTAGGCCAAAAGCAACGCGTCGCCATCGCTGGTGTTCTAGCGATGCGCCCCCGTTACTTGCTGCTCGACGAACCGACAACCATGATCTCCGGTCAGACCGCCCGTCACCTCCTCGAAACGGTGCAACGCCTCTCAAAAGAACAAGGCATCACCGTCATCCACATCACTCACTTCATGCATGAGGTTACAGACTTCCAACGCCTCATCGTGATGCATGAAGGGCAAGTTATGATGGATGGGACTCCTGCCACCGTCTTTGCACAAGCCGACGAACTACAAGCGGTAGGTCTGGACGTACCGATGGTCACGCGCCTCGCTCGACACTTACGAGCACGCGGTTGGACACAATTACCAGAAGTGGTCCTCTCCACCAATCAACTAAAGGTGGGCTTATGCTCTTCGAACTAAAAAATGTGTATCATACCTACCTGCGTGGCACTCCATTTGCAGTCGAAGCCCTACGCGGTCTATCCTTTTCTATTGCTGCTGGACAGACCACTGCACTGGTTGGACCTACTAAAGCTGGCAAATCAACAGTCGTCGAGCTACTCGCCGGACTTATCAAACCAGCGCCAGGAACTGCTTTCTTCGAAGGTTCTGACATTGCAGCATCCTCATTTGACCTTGAACGTATTCGTTCACAAATAGGTATTGTGTTTCAATCAGCTGAATCACAAATCTTCGAGGAGACCGTAGGGAAAGATGTCTCCTTTGGTCCACGCCGCAAAAAATTGCCAGTAGCTGAGTCGCGCCGACTTGTACAAGAATCTCTGGAAGCTGTTGGACTCCCTTACGAAGACTTCCGTTCGCGCTATACCTATGCCCTGAGTGGTGGTCAAAAGCGGCGCGTTGCCATTGCAGGCGTCCTCGCTCTTCAACCCGAGGTAATTGTGTTCGACGAACCAACAGCAGGTCTCGATCCACAAGGACGCCGCGAACTATTAGATCTTATTGTGCGCCTGAAGCAACGTCAAGACTTGACCACTGTCTATGTCTCTAGCAGCTTACAAGAAGTCATTGAGATAGCGGACACAATTCATATTCTTGATCAGGGACAGCTCGCCTTCAGTGGTGCTCCACGCGACATACTAGCGCGCGCAAGTGAACTTACGGCACTTGACATCGCCTTGCCAGAAGCCACACAGATAGCTCTAGCTCTATGTGACATCATGCCAGCAATACGCACAGATGTGTTCAGTTTAGTGGAATTGGAAGCGGAAATTGCGAAGAACGCTGTGGGGATGCAATCATGATTGAAATTTCACGTAATATCAACTTTGGACAATACATCAATAATGGCTCGGCCTTCACGCGCATGGACCCACGCACCAAGTTACTCTGTGTAGTGTTGCTCATCGCCGCAGCCTCCTACCTAAGCAAATTTACAGCGTTTGCCGCGTTTCTTCTGCTCTGTATCGCGCTGCAATCGTTCTCACACATCTCAACGCCATATGTTCTGGGAAGTTTCAAACCATTTCTAGGCTTCCTCATTTTCATCTTTTGCTTAGAGGTACTCTTCTACCAATCGCCGCCGCACACAAAACAACTCTGGCAATGGTGGATACTCAACATCTCATGGGCAGGCATCATTAACAGCACGCTCACCATTATACGTGTCCTCTTCTTGTACTACTTTGTGTCGATGCTTATGTTCACTACACCACTGGTTGACCTTACTGATGGCTCGGAGGCTCTACTATCACCTCTACAAAAAATAGGCATACCTATCAGTGGATTTATCATGGTTTTGGTGATTGCCTTCAAATTTGTCCCCATCTTCGTTACCGAAATCGAACACTTAATGAAGGCACAAGCCGCACGCGGTGTTCGCTTTGACCAGGGAAATTTTATTCAGCGTACCACCAAAATCGCCCCTTTGCTCATACCCCTCTTCGTCAGCGGCTTCAAACGAGCAGAGGTTCTGACCGTCGCTATGGAAGCGCGTTGCTATGGCGGTCGTCCCGGTTGGAAACGCAGCAAACGCCGTGCGCTCCACTTCGAGCGCTTCGATGCGCTGGTACTCGCTATCACCATCATCGTATGCATAGTAGCAGTTATTGTGAACATTGTTGCACCGATATAGGAGGCGATTATGCTATTTGACAAAATGATCGGGGATTATGTAGGGGTCTAATTATGCGCTTTAATAAAATAATATGGGAATGAGCCTTCCGTAGGGGCGCAATTGATTGCGCCCTGCTTGGGCGACGACCACGGGGCGCAATCAATTGCGCCCTGCCTTACCGACGACCAAGGGGCGCAATCAATTGCGCCCCTACGGAGGAATCGATCCATGACCGGATTATTTTGCTAATAAGGCACATTACACCCTTGGTTGCCACAATCCCACGATAGGATCATTGGCGACGCAAGGGTGTAATGAATTAGACCCCTACATAATCCTGCGTTATCACGTTATTCTGCCGAATGTGTAACCGTCTCTAAGTGTTATGTTTCATAGACGAGGAGCCCAACATACATGCCCACACCACTACAGCCAGAGCATTCCGAATCCATCCAGCACGCGGCAGAGGCGCTTCTGGATGACGCCATCGCCTTCCTACAAGGTCTCATTCGCATCCCTACCGTAAACCCACCAGGAAACTCCTACCCTGAGTGCGCGCGTTACATCGGCAAGCACCTGCATGACCTTGGCTATACAGTGGAATATATCGAACTAACGCCAGCAGAAGTAGCCGAACTTGCGCCCTACGGCGAGGACATGCCTCGTACCAATGTCGTAGGACGCCTAGCCGGTCCTTACGCATCACCAACACTCCACTTTAACGGGCATATGGATGTTGTACCCGTCGGTTCCGGCTGGTCCACTAACCCCTTTGGTGGAGAGATACATAACAAGCGCGTCTTCGGGCGTGGCACCTCCGATATGAAAGGAGGTATCGCAGCCCAAATATACGCGGTCGAGGCCATCCGACGCGCTGGCCTTCGACTCCAGGGCACCATCGAGCAGAGCGGAGTCGTCGATGAGGAGAGCACAGGCAATCGCAACGCCGGTATGGGTCTGCTTGTCGAGCGTGGCTATATCTCATCCGAGCGCACCAACTATGTTGTTATCACCGAGCCATTGAATGTCGATAATATCTGCCTCGGTCATCGCGGAGCCATCTGGGGCGAGATCACCACCTTCGGGCTGCAATCGCATGGCAGCACACCTGAGCGCGGTATTAACGCTCTCGAATACATGGCAAATTTCATCGCTGAGACAACACAGGAACTTCGCCCAAGTCTGCAACAACGCCTCAATAGCCAGCCTGTCATGCCACCCAGTGCGAGTGCCGCGAGCCTCTCCTTCAACACCATCCAGGGTGGGCATAACATCAACAGCGTACCAGATCGCTGCACCGTCTCTTTCGACCGCCGTCTTGTAGTGAGTGAGCATCTCGACGATGCACGCCGCGAACTGCAACAGGTATTAGAGCGACAAGCACAGGCACTCCCTGGCTTCCGCTACGAATACACCGAACGCTACGCCACCGATCCCACCTGGGTCAGCGCGGACACTCCCCTTGTTCACGCCTTTACCAGCGCCATACAGGAGGTCATAGGCCGCGGTCCTGGCTACGTGTGTAGTCCTGGGACCGACGACCAGCGCTTCGTCGTCCACAACGCGGGCATCGAACAGTGCATCATCTACGGCCCCGGCGAGATTACGCAAACACATATCACCGACGAGTCTCTAGCCCTCGATGACCTCTTAAATTCTATCAAAGTCATGGCACTGGCAACAGCGACTCTATTGGGTGTGGAATAGGAGAGGAGCACAAACATGCAAACGAACACTACCCATACCATCGACGCTTCATTTCCCCTTGGCAACGATTATCGTCTCTTTGTCGGCGGTGAATGGGTTGATGCACAAAAACACGTAGAGATTCGTTTTCCTTACGACCGTAATATCCTGGTTGGACGCGTCGCATGGGCGGAAAAGCAGCACGTCGATACAGCATTAGAGCTTGCCCGCGAGGGTGCGCGAGAGATGGCGGCATGGCCTCTTCATCGCCGCGCCTCCCTTCTGCATCGTGTCGCCGATCTCATCGCAGCCAACGCCGAACGGTTCGCATGGCTCATCGTGCATGAAGTGGGCAAACCCCTCAAGGATGCTCATCTCGAAATCGCGCGTGCAGTGGCAGCCGTTCGCCTGGCAGCAGAGGAGGCGACACGCATCGCAGGTGAGGTTGTTCCGATGGACGCGGTGCCAGGAGGCGAGGGGCGCATCGCCTACACCGTGCGTCGTCCACTCGGCACCATCGTCGGCATCACAGGCTTCAACTTCCCACTGCTCCTGGACTGTCACAAGATCGCGCCAGCCCTCGCAGCCGGAAACGCCATTGTCCTCAAACCAGCCCCCGACACCCCCATCACCGCCTTAGAGCTAGCAGCCATCTTCGTCGCGGCAGGAATACCCCGTGGGGCTTTGAGCGTCCTCCCCGGCGGCGGCGATATCGGCGAGTCGCTGGTACGCGATGAACGTGTTGCCATGATTACCTTCACCGGCAGTTCAGCGGTAGGCAAGCATATCCGCTCGGTCGCGGGCTACAAGCGCGTCACCCTCGAACTCGGCAACAACTCGCCCCTCATCATCGAGGCGGATGCCGACCTGCAACGAGCGGTGGCGCGAGTCGTCGCAGGCGGCTACTACGCCGTAGGACAAGCTTGTATCGCCGTTCAGCGCATCTACGCCCAACGTGCCATCTGTGAAGAATTCGCCCATAACCTCGCGGAACAGGTCGGTACACTGTGCACAGGCGATCCACGCGACCCCAACACCGATAGCTCTACCCTCATCAGTGAACAAGCCACAAAGCGTGTCATAGGCGTTATTCGAGAGGCTCAGGCACAAGGCGCGCAACTCCTTACAGGCGGCGAACTGCTCCCCGACAACTGTATTACCCCTGCCGTCCTGTTAGGCGTCACTCCATCCATGCAGATATGCCAGAACGAACTTTTCGGGCCAGCCGTAGCCATCGCCCCCTATGACACGCTCGACGAGGCCATTGAACTGGCAAATAGCACACCCTATGGTCTACAGGCAGGCATCTTCACCAGCAATCTCAAAACCGCCTTCCAAGCAGCGGAACGGCTCGACTTCGGCGGCGTCCACATCAACGAGGTATCCAGCTATCGTGCCGACCACATGCCCTACGGCGGCATCAAAGCAAGCGGCATAGGTCGTGAAGGCCCTCGTTACGCCATCGAAGAGATGAGCGAAACAAAAATCATCATCATTACACCATAGCATCACGCCGCGTAAATGCTCTTCCCCTGTCCATAATACGACTCGTAGATGTGCTGGTAGACCTGCTCACACTTTTGCTCGTACATCTCTTTGGTGTAGCTGGATGGCAGACCAGCCTCGAACATTTTTTTGACAGTGTTCTTTACAGATGCCCGCGCCTGCTGTTTCTTGCGCCAGTCGAGCACAAGTTTCTCACGCTTCAAAATCTCCACCAGTTCTCGCACAACTTTCTTGACCTGCTCTCGTTCCTTGTCTGAAAGCGCTACACCGTTCTCTTCTGACTTTAGAAGCATATCGAAGACGGCGAGTTCTTCCTCGGAGAGTCGCTCCGCCATGTGACGCTGATCCTCTGCCTGAAGATCGTCTCGAATAAAGAGTAGCAACTGTTGATAGAGAATATCGACGTTCTTACTGCCTGAGTTGTAGTCTTCTATCAGCTTCTCGAACTTCTCCTGGTAGTTGACCCTACTTTTGTTGAGCTTTACCATTGCGTTAAGTTTGCTATTGATCGCGCCGCGCAGCTTCTCGACCTCGGTATGCTTGTAAGCTGTCTCGAATTTGGCTCGCAGTGCGTCGAAGTCGATTTTACTCAGGTCGATGTAGCGACCGTCGTCATACTCGCCGTATTCATGAATGATGTATCCTTTAGTTGCGATGGATGAACCAACCAGCATTGCAACCTCTTGCATTACCTCCTGCATATCCGGTGGACGCGAGAGCAGGTTGATTCTTGCGAGTAGCACGGTAAAAACCTCAACGAGAGGCTTGTACTGGTTCGCATCAGGCTGGGGCAAAATTGCTTTGTACAGTTTGACAATAGCTCTCGCCTGTGAGAGATAGTTTTGCTTGATATCGTCGGAGGCGACAAGCGCGTTCTCGGCGACATCCAGGAGTTTCAGGCGGTTGAAGTCTTTTGCTGATGTTGCCGCGATTGACTGGGGATCGACGCCTTGTTCGTTACAAAAGAGAACCAACTCTGCAATGCCCTGTTTCAGAAGCAGAACGAGTTCGCTTTTATCCTCAACGGGCGAATCCCCCTCTTGAATTCCACCGCCGCTTCCCGTGCCGTAGATCGCCAGGGCCTTTTGTAGATTGCGGAAGACACCGACGTAATCGACGATGAGACCGTTGGTTTTGTCCTGAAAGACGCGATTGGCCCTTGCTATCGTCTGCATCAGGGTATGGTTGCGCATAGGCTTATCAAGGTAGATCGTGGAGAGGCTGGGTACATCGAAGCCGGTCATCCACATGGCGCAGACAAAGACGATACGCAGGGGGTCATCGGGGTCCTTAAACTTCTTCTCAAGGCCCTCTGTTTTCATACGCCTGCGATGCGGCAGAATATCTAACCCCTTCTGCTTAAAGTCGGCTATCTCGTTTTGCCCCTGCGAGATGACGACCGCCATGTCGGTTTGAGTCATATAGGTAATCTTGTCATTCAAGGCTTGCCGCTCATCGGCATCCTTGCAGCGAGCGAGCTGCGCCTTCAGATTGTCGAGGTATCGCTGCCAGTAGACCTGTACTTTATTGTACATACGTACCGCGGTGGCTTTGTCGATGGAAACCATCATTGCCTTGTCCAGGCGTCCGCGCCCCATGAACTGCTTGACCATATCTTCGGCAATTTTTTCCAGGCGGTCGTCAGTGGTAATCAGGGAATAGTCGCGCAGAAACTCGCGCTCGATCAGCTTCTCTTGCTGCTCGTCGAGGTCGGCCTCTTCAAGAACCTGCTCCATTTTCTCGTTGAGTTCGGCATTCATCAGTTGCAGTTCGGGGATGCGGTTCTCGTAAAAGAGGGCAACGGTGGTGCCATCCTCGATGGACTGGCGGAAGTTGTAGACGCTGACATAATCGCCGAAGACGCGCCACGTCTCCCCTTCGCCGCTCTCCTTCATCAAGGGTGTCCCAGTAAAACCGATGAAGGCCGCGTTTGGTAGGGCATTGCGCATATTCCCTGCTAGCGTATCGTACTGGCTGCGATGCGCCTCGTCGGTCATGACGATGATATCCGAGCGGTCGGATAGCTCTGGATAGGTCTTGCCCTGCTCAACGTGGAACTTTTGAATCAGCGTAAAGACGGTGCGGTGATCGGCCCGCAACAACTCTTTGAGATGTTCACCGCTATCGGCCCGTACCTCCTCTTCGAGTTCGGTCACGGCTCCAACATTAGCAAAGGTCTTGTAAATCTGGTTGTCGAGATCGTCGCGGTCGGTCACGATCACAAAGGTCCAGTTGCCCTTGATTTTGCGCTGCACCTTCTGCGAAAAGAAAATCATCGAGAAGCTCTTGCCGCTGCCCTGCGTATGCCAGAACACGCCCAGGCGTCCCTGGTTGTTGCGAATATGCCGCACAGCCTCAAGCGCGTTGTTGACACCGAGGTATTGATGGTTCCTGGCGATAATCTTTCTGAGGTCGCCACTTGCATCGCTAAACAGCGTAAAGTTCTCTACGATATCGAGCAGGCGCAGCTTCTCGCAGGTGCCACGAATCACCGTCTCCAGCGAGACAGCCCCCTCTTCGTCTTCGCTCTCGATGCGCTTCCACTCGAAGAAGTGCTCCCAACCAGCAGTAATGCTCCCGATGCGGCTCTGGCTCCCGTTCGACAGGATGACGAGGGCGTTGTACCAGAAGAGCTGCGGAATGGTATCCTTATAGTCGCGCAGATTGTCGTTGAAGGCATCCTCCACGGGCTTGTGCGACGCCTTGAACTCACAGAAAATCAGTGGCAGACCATTGACGAAGCCCACGAGGTCAGGTCGTCGGTCATGGAACGGACCAGTAACCCACAATTGCGAGACGAGCAAAAAATCATTATTGTCGGGCGTCATCCAATCAATCACGCGTACAAGTTCGCTGACCTCGTCGCCCTCATCATCGCGGAAAGTAACGTTGACGCCATCTTTCAACAATTGATACACCTCGCGGTTCGCGGAGGCAAGGCTCAAAACGCTCCGAGAACGCGTCAACTCCTCGATAGCCAGCCCAATCGCCTCCGCTGGCAGGCCAGGATTGAGCCGCTGCAAAGCCTTACGCAACTCACGAACAAGCACCACCTCGGTTGTCGTCTCGCGCCCCAACATACTGTTTGGTCCCAGCCGCTCTCGCTCCCTGTAAGCATTCAGCGTTTTGTATCCCAGCTCGCCAAATAAAGCGATAGCGGGTTGCTCGACCAGTAAATTCTCAGAGTTCTCGTTCATAAGCCCAGGTTCTTTCTAGCTCTGTTACAGCGATTCACACTGCCAACCCCCGTAGGGGTCTAATTCATTAGACCCTTCGGCCACCACATTACCAACGTGGGATCATCCCCAAACATGGATGTAATGCATGAGACCCCTACAATCCATACCATCCGTTTTCCGATTATACGTGACTATCCCCACAACGTCATCTTTTGCTCGTCTGCCAGGACAACCTCCTCATCCATCACAGGTTCCGTACCTGCATCTTTCGTACTCATCACCTCGCCTATATCAATATCTAGCCCCTCTACATCCACCTCGCCTGAAATGAGTTTTGGTAGTAATAGATCACGTGTGCGACGAAGGTTAAGGTTTTTTGTTGTGAGATTTTGTACCTCTACTCTTAGAGGTATAGCATGCTCTTCAAACATTGATCGTAGTTCAAAAGGTGGAACCAAAAAACGAACTTGCTCTAGGGCAGACCGCTTTATATGCTTCATAGTCGTTCCTTGACTCTTACTTCTAAAATCCCACATACGATCTTTAAGAGAGTAGAACAAAAATAACTTTGTAAAACCATTGTAAGGTAGCACATGAAAAAGGTGCTGGTTTAGTAAAGCTGGGCCACCACCCCAAATATACACATCAAGGTCTGCTGACCAGGAAAATAGTATATCTCCGTTTTGAATATGATATTTCTGTGGAATATTAGAGCCATCATGAAAGGGCGTTCTATCGGTAACGCCATTTTTAAGCTCTACTATTTTAACTATTGGTTTACCCAATTTTCCCCAGTCATCTGGTTTGAAGGCAAAACCATTTACAAAATCTGCAACTTCGGCAAACGTTTTCACTTCCCACCTCTCTGGTATCATCCCAAGCGCAGACTCAACCATCCTATTCTTTTCGTATCCTGGAAAACGGAAATACACAAACCACTCGCGGTACAGCGATTGTGCCATCTCCTCTAAAATAGCGATGCGTCGCATGTTGTTCTCTATCAGGTCGTCGTAGGCTGAGAGAATGGCGGCGATTTTGCGCTGAGTGGGAAGGGGAGGACATGGAACGTAGAGCAATGCAAGTTCACTGGCTCTAATTCCTGCGGCAGCGACCTGCATCACGAGAGATTGTGTGCTGTTTTTCCCTGCTGGTGATGAAAAATAATAATAGTAAAAAAGAGGCTCAGCCTTCGTGTGATCTAATCGAACTCTGATTATATGTGATTCAAAGGTTGTCAGTTCTGGTGCTTCTAGTACAACTGAACACTTACCTGCTCCCGATGCAATGAGTGATTGACGCGCAAAAAGCAAATCACCAACTTTGATAGAGTATTTTTCCTTCTCAGTTTCGCTCATCAATACCAAATCCATCTCAGGATTCCGAATACGATTATAAGCGAAGAGTTCGCCCATATTAACCATCTTGTAGCCAACACCTCGGACGGACTTAGGACGCATCAATCCATTCTTAGATGGTTCCGCGTATAATTCATTAAAAGGTCTGGTATTCCATATCGCCATCACTCTCCCACCTCCAACAACATAGCCACATTCGCCGCTATCTTCTCCTCCAACTCGTGCGCCTCAGCGTTGAGCACTTCTAGCTCTTCACTCAAAGTTTCTAGTCTCACTTTGAAGTCGATGTCGTCCACAGCGCGTTCGGCGACTCCAATGTAGCGTCCAGGGTTGAGACTCCAGCCTTGGGCTTCGATTTCTTGGAGGGTTGCGACTTTGCAGAGACCTGCTATGTCGGCATAGGTTCCATCGGGGAAGAGTTCTTGCATGCGGGCCGCGCTGCCGTGAGTGGTTTCGATGGGTTCGCTACGGTAGAGACGCACGATGTTGGCGAGCAGTTCGATCTGGTCGGGTCGGAAGTCGCGATGGGCGCGGTCAAGCTGGCGATAGATGTGGCGCGCGTCGATGAATAGCACTTTATCGCGGCGGTCGGTCTCGCGCTTGCCTTTGTCGAGGAACCAGAGCGTGCAGGGCAGCGTGACGGTGTAGAAAAAGTTGGAGCCGACGGAGACCATCACATCTACGGCGTGTGCCTGAATGAGTTTCTGGCGAATGTCGAGTTCGGAGCTGCGTGCATCGCTGGCGGAGTTTGCCATGACAAAGCCAGCGCGTCCCTGTGCGTTGAGTGCGCTATAGAACTCCTGGATCCAGAGGTAGTTGGCGTTGTCGGTGCGCGGCAGGCCAAAGGGGTAGCGCGGGTCGTCTTTGATCTTCTCTTTGTCTACTCCATTGACGTTGAACGGTGGATTTGCCATCACGAAATCGAACTTGCCCAGGGACCTGTGGGGATTCTGGTAGTAGCTGTTGGCCTGTTTGATATCGCCTGAGAGTCCATGTACTGCCAGGTTCATAAGGCACAGGTTCACGGTCTCCGACGCCTTCTCTTGCCCATAGATGGAGATATCGGTGCCAGGGTTGCGCTGATGGTTTGAGACAAAACGCGCGCTCTGCACGAACATACCGCCCGAACCGCAGGCAGGGTCGAAGATGCGTCCATAGAACGGCTCGATGATCTCGACGATCAGCTTGACGATAGAGGTGGGCGTGAAGAACTCACCGCCGCGCTGCCCCTCCGACATGGCGAACTTGCCCAGGAAATATTCGTAGACCTTGCCGAAGAAGTCGCCCTCGATATCGACAGGAATGCCGGAGAAGGTCTTGAGCAGGGCAACAAGCGTATCTTTGTCGAGCTGGTTGTATCTTTTGGGGAGGGCACCTGCCAGTTCTTCGTTCTCGGCTTCGATGGCCTTCATCGCGTCGCTGATGGCTCTAGCAATATCCTCGCTCTCAGGAAGCTTGAGCAGGTTTGAGTAGCGTGCGTTCTCAGGCAAGTACATCACGCCCTGCTCCTGGTAATCGGTCTTATCAATGCTGCGGCGGCTTCCCGCGGCCTGTGCCTCCCGCAGCAGCTTTTGCTGCATCAGAGTAAACCTGTTGTCGGCGAAGCGCAGAAAGATCAGTCCCAGGACGGGCACGGAGTATTCGGAGGCTTTGAGCCTGGAGTTTGCACGCAGGCCATCGGCGGAGGCCCATAACTTCTTTTCAAGGTCGGTGTGATTTGCTGGCATCTACAAAACATCCCCACTATCTACTGGGCGAAATAATGCTTTTTGACAAAACAATTAGACAATGGGAAAAAGCATAACCTTGCCCCTATACACGCAAAAATACACAATTGCATACGTTCGCTCGCTAGTATAGCAGGAGGACATAGCAGGGGCAAGGGGTCAGGGCGAGGAGGGCACGTATCATAAGTTTTGCGGAGAGGCTTTATGCACCACCCTGTCTCTTGTGATCTCTTGTAATCTTACTGTGAAACCGCTCCATAGCATACAAACGTGAATCTACTGTATACTCAATGCCTACAACGACAAAGATGGACGGCATTGGGAACGTAACATTCCACAATCATCGTTGATTGACTAGAATAGGATAAGATAAATTGGCTCTCCAACATTGGATAGATATTCTTGGAGGCATCACAGGTGGTCTCGCATCGGGAGTCGAAGCATGCGCGGCTCTTATAATCGCCTTTGCTGCCATACAGGCAACCATACGAGCTATCATACAATTCTTTAGGAAATCACAATCGGAGACACAACCGGAACATCCAACTACAGAGGATATTCGACTTCGGCTTGGTAGGTGGCTAGCCCTCGCGCTTGAGTTCGAGTTAGGTGCCGATATTCTACGCACCGCTGTCGCACCTACATGGTTACAGATAGGACAGCTCGCGGCAATCGCTACGATACGAACTCTGCTAAACTACTTCCTGCAACAAGAAATAGACCGAGCTGCACGTAGGCAGCAAGGCGTAGAACCAGAACAGCAGTCACAGGTCCAGTCGGATTCGGACGGTCAGACGATGCCAAAGGCACAATCGGCTGGTAGCATGGCAGATAGAGTCAGAAATGCTCTTCGCTAACCTCTTCAACTATGGGTTATGGGCGGCCATCATCGAGTTTGCTGGAGCATTAATCATCGTCGGCTATGTCGTTGCCGCCATTGTTACACTATTACGTGGCGGCACAATTGCCCATGCGCGACTTCTGGTTGCCGATGGTGCAATTGCAGGTCTTAATTTCAAGCTTGCAGGAACCCTCTTGAAAACCATCCAATTGCACACCTTGCAGCAGATACTCATATTTGCAGCCATCTTCGCACTCCGCACCATCCTCAAACGAGTGTTTACGTGGGACAGGATACGACTGCAAAGAGGGCAAGGGCACCCGCAAGGGGATGCCCCTCCCATACGAACGACGCACTAACGATGACCTGCGTATGGGAGGGGCATCCCCTTGCGGGTGCCCTTGGAGGGGCGGTGTGGCATGCTCGACGTAAAACAATGATGCGCCCTCTGCAAATAGAGGGTCTCCATCCTTACGGGTGATTGGTAGGGGCGCAATCAATTGCGCCCATCTGGGGAAGGGATGCGCGCTCACGGGCGCAATCAATTGCGCCCATCTGGGGAAGGGATGCGCGCTCACGGGCGCAATCAATTGCGTCCCTACCATCACCCAGGTATTTCACCTGGAAGGACGTAGAACCCAAATAGAATACAAAAGACTGTCTGAACGTTTCATGATATACTTATCGTCAAGGATATGTAAGGCAACCTCATTCTCAGGAAGCGGGACAGACAGCTATGCTCAATACAGCATCATTGAACGCGGTCAACGACTCGAAGTTCTCACAAATCTTCATGAAGCCGCTCTATGACTCCTACTGCTTCTCTAACATGCCCTCGACCATCGAGTTTCTGCTCACAGGCAAAGGACAAAGCACACTCCCACTAGACGTGTTTGGCAATATCCCTACTCGCTACGACAAGGTTATTTTCTTTTTCATCGACGCATTTGGCTGGCGGTTCTTTGAACACTACGCGGAACGCTACGAGTTTCTCAAGGCTATTCTAGCTCAAGGAGTTGTGTCAAAGGCAACATCACAGTTCCCTTCTACCACTGCCGCGCATGTCACCTGCATTCACACCGGCTTCAACGTGGGACAGAGTGGCGTCTATGAATGGACATATTACGAACCTCTGGTAGACGACCTCATCTCGCCGCTGATCTTCTCCTATGCGAATAGCGATAAAAACAAGCGCGATACCATAAAACAATCTCTTATCCCCACCCAAGAGTTCTTCCCTAAGCAGACATTCTACAAAACACTACAAACTCAGGGTATCGCTTCACACGTCCTGCAATATCAAGGCTATACACCTTCCACATACTCAGATATTGTGTTTCGCGGTGCGAGCATTCATCCTTATCAAAGCATTCAGGAGGCGTTGGTCTACTTATCCGAACTGGTCGCCCTCAAGACCGCTGCACCTACGTACTACTTCCTCTATTTCGACCGCATTGATGTCGCCTGTCATCACTACGGGCCATTCTCAAAAGAGTTTGAGGCGGCGGTAGACACCTTTTTTACGATGATGAACGAACTGTTCTATAAAAATATACAGGGTAAACTCAACAACACGCTTTTAATAATGACCGCCGATCATGGGCAGATAGAGGTCAGCCCCAAAACGACCTGCTATCTCAACAAGCAGATAACTGGCGTTGAGCGCTACCTGAAAACGAATGCCAAAGGGCGTATCCTTGCACCTGCTGGCTCTGCACGAGACATGTTTCTTTATGTAAAAGAGGAATACATAGACGAGGCTATTGCCGACCTGCGCCAACATCTTGCAGGTCGGGCCGAGGTCTACCCTACACAAGAGTTCCTGGCACAGCACTTCTTTGGACAGCAAGAGCCATCACCTGTATTTCTGGCTCGACTAGGAAACGTCGTCATTCTTCCATACAAAAACGAAAGCGTCTGGTGGTATGAGGAAGGAGGGCAAAACATGCATTTTCTCGGTCATCATGGCGGGTTAACGCGCGAAGAGATGGAGATACCGCTGCTATTGTTACCCCTGTAATATACCTGTGTGATTTATCACACCGTAGCGGCCCGATTTATCGCGCCTGGATGCAATTCATTGCACGAAATTGTGCTAGACAACGCTTCCAACTGATACATCAGGCCGCTGCGGTTGCCCAGTTAATTTGTAAAAGATCATTATCGCGCCCGCACTCGGCAATGATGCTATGTTAGTCTTATGGCGAAACGGGCACGACAATCGGGCCTCTATAACATCACGATAGGAGAGTATCATGCAAGAGATAGCTACCGACACAGACATTCTTTACCAGAGCCAGGCGGAGATACGCGAAATTCAAAATCAGCGATTCCGTCATCAAATCTCGCTCTGCTTTAAGGCCCATCCCTACTATCAGGACGTGTTCGCACGCCTCCATCTCACACCGAATGATTTCAAGACCATCGACGACCTGCACAAACTGCCCGTCACCACCAAGCAAGACTATATGAAGAATCCACAGTCCTTCAGGCTAAATCCCCTGCCGGAGTTTCTGCCTCAAGAGCGTATTTTGTGGGACGTGACCTACACGACAGGTACAACCGCGGGTATGCCGACGCCATTCTTCAACACCACACACGATTATTTTGCTACTCTTGAGCAGTTAAAGCGGCTATGCGGCGTGATTGGCATCACTGAGAACGATGTTGTGATGAACCTCTTCCCGCTCACACCCGTACCACACATCGGTTTCATGCGCACACGTGACTACGCTTCTGTAGTTGGTGCCTCTGTCGTCAGCGCATTAACTGGCACACCCTATCCCGCATACCCTGTACATCGCCGTCTCGATGATGCTGTCCACATGGTTGAACAGCATAAAGGAACCGTATTAAGCGGCATCGTAAGCTATGTGCGACGCGTCGTTATGCGTGCCGAGGAGCTAGGAGCAGACTTCTCAAGTGTGCGACTCGTCTCGGCTCTCGGTGAGCCTTGCCCACGTGGAATGCGCGAAGACATGCGACGACGTTTAGCGCGCCTGGGAGCCAAGCAACAAAATCTCGTGGTTGGCAATGCGCTTGGCTTCACTGAAATGCAGGGCAGTACGGGCGAGTGTGTCGAATTTGGCGGTGGTCACAACCCGGCCCCCGATCAGTTCTACTTCCAGGTCATCAACGAGCAGAGCCATGAGCCGCTCCCCGACGGTGAACGTGGACTCTTTACCGTCACTCACCTGGACCGAAGAGGCACAACGCTGCTGCGCTATATTGTTGGAGACCTCAACGCCATTAGCAACGAAACATGTCCACATTGTGGTCGTCAGGGTCCGCGCGTCATCACCAACACAGTACGTACCGCCGAACTGGTCAACCTCAAAGGCACACTTATCAATCCCGACGCTATTAAAGAGGCGATCTCTTCCGTCGAGGGCGTCGAAGAGTACCAGATCGTCTTTACGAAAGAACAACAAGATGACCCCTATTCCGGCGATAAGTTGCTAATCCGCGTCGCCAGTCAGCCCAGCGAACAAGAGCGAGTCAAAACACAGATCACGACAAAGGTTGCCGAGGCCGCCGAGATGCGCCCTGCCATCGAATTCGCAGGCATGAGCGACATCTTCGACCCAACCAAAACACTCAAATCGACCCGAGTTGTCGATCTGCGCACTGTAGAAGATTAAATAATCCGATCTGCAAGTTTTATCAGCTACCCTCGAAATAAGGCAAGACTGACCGCTTTTGGTCAAAAATGACGCTGTAAACGTGCTCAAGAGAAACTTGTACACAGGGTTAATACTACTTTGTTAGTTTCTGGAAGGATCACCTCGATGAACCTCATTTTTATCTCAATTGATAGCCTCAACTGTCATTTTCTCAAAGCCTATGGGCAAACCATTGAATTTGAGGTTGCAACTCCCACTCTTGATCGATTTGCGCAAGAAGGTACTCTCTTTGAGAATCATTACGCTGGGAGTTTGCCATGCATGCCTGCACGTCGAGAATATTTTACGGGAACTCAGGAATTCTTATGGCGTCCCTGGGGACCAATTGAACCTTTCGATACCACGGTAGCTTTAGCTGCTCGGCAAGCAGGCGTGCTTACGCAACTCATTACCGATCACTATCACTACTTCCAGCACGGTAGTCATGGCTACTATGAGGATTACCATGGCTTTGAGTTCATCCGAGGGCAAGAGCACGACGCATGGAAAACTTCGTCGCGTCATCTTGACCCAATCCTTCTCAAACAGATGCGAGCAGGGAAAAAGGACCCATTCGCCTTTGATAATCAGGTCGGCTATGCACGCAATGTCGCTTCGTTCAAAAGCGAGGAAGATTTTTTCGCGCCCAAAGTCTTCTCTACAGCGACTACCTGGTTGGAAGAGAACTCCACTCAGAAACCGTGGCTGCTCGTCATCGACAGCTTCGATGTGCACGAGCCCTTTCACTGCCCAGAGCCGTATGCTTCCATGTACACCCAAGAGAACCCACACGACCCCGACCTTGTGATATGGCCTTTGTATGGGCGAGTTGACCAGGGAGAGAGTCGTCTGACAGAGAGACAAATCGCTTTCGTGCGAGCACAATACGCAGGGAAATTAACTATGGTAGATCGCTGGCTGGGGAAACTGTTCGAGAAACTCGATCAGCTTCATTTGTGGGACGACACGACTGTGATTGTGACAAGCGATCATGGTCATTATTTAGGTGAGCACAACTGGATGGGAAAACCTTTCTTTGCCCCGCTCTATAATACGCTGGCTCACACTCCCCTGCTGATCCACTTTCCTAAAAGTCTTCAGCAAGGAAAGCGGATTGAAGCCTTGACTTCAGCAGTGGATGTTTACGCAACGATGCTTGAAACTTTAGGCGTGCAGGCATCAACCTCTCATAGCCGTAGCCTCCTACCTCTCCTGAAAGGGGAAACCATCCGACATCGCGATTGGGCGCTCTATGGCTATTGGGGTTCCACTGTCAATGTCACCGATGGGGAATATACCTATCTGCATCCCTGCCGCACTGATGTACCCGTTCAGTGTTACTCGACGATGATGATGAACTTCTATGACTGGTTTATGTCGCCTCAAGTCCAGCCAAATGCCGAGGTTGGACAATTCTTGCCCTACACTAACGCTCCAGTCTGGCGTTATCCCGCAACGTCTTTCACGCGGCATGAAGAACCGTTGCTTTTCAATATCCGTGACAATCCACAGCAAGTAGAGAATCTCGTGCAGAAGAATATTGCACAGAAAAAGCGCATGCGTGAGTTGTTAGTCGAAGCCCTCCGGCAAATGGAGGCTCCACAGGAACAGTATCAGCGTCTAGCATTAGAGGGCAGAAAGACAATAGCATGACCTTATCTTCTGATACTAAGCCGCAACTAGAAGTTGCAAGACGCGACATGCGATCAATCGCATTCATCACTCTTGCGGCCTGTCTCATCTTCTGGGTGTTTGTCTTTGCTGATAGCGGTTGGGGACCGATACTTACGCCTCTCTCCAGCTATTTGCACATTTCGCTCGTCTCTGTTGGCTTACTTTACGTCGTGTGGTCCATAGGCTATCTCCCAGGCGCACTTATTGGTGGTGCGATGCTGGATCGCTATGGAGCACGCTTCGTCCTCTTTACTGCATCACTCATCATCCTCGTCGGCATCATCCTGATTTATCTGAACTTGTTACTTCCGTTTCTCACACCACTATTCGCGTTATTGATCATAGCTGGACTGGCTGGAGTAGGCGGCGGCACTATTGATGCTGCGACCAATGGGCTTATTAGCGGCATTTTTGCTCGTAAACGTGGAATGGCCTTGAACCTGTTCAACCTGCTGTATCCGCTTGGCGGGATCGTCGTAGCACTGGTAGACGCGGGACTCTTGACACTTTTCCACAATGATCCTCGTCCCTCATTTCTCTTCACTATCTGCTTCATAGGAGTCGCGCTCTTGTCGCTCCTGGGTGTTCCTCGAAGCTATGCGGCAAAGGCTGTAGATACGCAATCTATTACTGTTAATGAAGACGTTGTACGTGATAAAGCAGGTTCCTACTCTCTACTTAAAGTTCTATTGCCAGTTATCGCTGCAATGATGTTTACATCGGGAATCAGTTCGAGTGTGCGGACGTGGACGCCTTCCTATCTGCATGTCGCTTATGGGCAAACACCTGCTATCGCCGCGGCACTAAGCAGCCTCACCTGGGCCCTGGCCGTCCTCGGTCGCCTGGCAGCGGCGGTATTGATCGCTCGCATCGGCTCATGGAGAATGATTATGCTCGGCGTGCTGGTGTCGCTGGGAGGACTCGTCGCTATGCTCCTCAGCCCGAATGCATTCCTCGGAACGATTGCGATAGCCTTGACAAGCGTCGGACTCGCGCCCATCTTCGCGACCTTCCTCGCCATCGGCAGCGAACGAGCCGGAAGATCACTCGGTGCGGTTGCTGGCATCCTGCTGTTCACCAGTGGTATAAGCACAGTATTCTGCGGCTGGTTCTTTGGTTTCCTGCTCAACTCGGCTGGTCCACGCTGGGTTGTGATCTTCTGCATGACCTTTGTCATCAGTGGTGGATTGATGGCCTTGCGCCTGCGCCCAACAACTTCATAAACAAAAACACGCTTGGGGCGTACGCCCCAAGCGTGTTTTTGTTTATGAAGTTGTTGGGCTACCAACCTTACTCGTACCGTAGCACCTCTAATGGACGCACGCGTACCGAGCCCCATGCAACAAGAGCAGCCGTTAGCATAGCCAGCAGCGCAGCACCCGCGATCAAAGCGAGAGCAATAAGACTACTCACGCCAAAATCGGACTTGAAGAGAAAAGTGCCGAGCAGACTCGTAGCTAGCGTTACCAGCATCACCGCCAGCAGCGCACCTATGCCACCCACCAGACCATTCTCAATCAGCACTTCACTCAGGATAGAACTACTGGTATAGCCGACAGACTTGAGGATACCCAACTCACGTCTCCGCTCCAGCATCGCCAAAGCCACAGCATTTGCGATGATGATGACACCCGCCAGCAACGAAAGCGAGGCAATCGTGGTGAGCGTCAACAGAATATCGTTCAGGAACTGGTTGACGACGTTTCCGATATTCGCCAGGTTGATGACATATGCATTAGGAACAGTATTCCCAATGACATCGACAGCCTTCCCCACCTTGTCGGCGTCGATCTTCATGTAGAAGACCGACTGCTCAAATCCAGTTGGGCTGAGGGCTTTCGCGGTGTCGGATGTCCCCAGGATAGGTTGGAGACTTCCGAAACCAGTCTGAACGTAGAGTCCCACCACCGTTACCGTCCTGGTTATCCTACGATCTATGCTGGTGAAGGTGATCGTGTCGCCGACTTTGAGATGAAGCTGACCAAGATTAGCGAGCTGGTAAGAGACCAATACATTGTTCGTGCCTGCGTCGCTGGCCTGGAGATTGCGTCCGGACCGAATCAAGAGGCTCTGAGTACTGGGGATCTGATTGTTTCCCACATCATAGCCCTCGATACCACTCAGGAAGTAGAGTGCTTCTCCACGTGCATTAGAGTCGCTTTTGGACAAGAGAGTCTGTATTGGCTTACCGTTGACGGTTACAGGCGCGAGTGAGGCAAGGCTTCTCTGCTGATAGACAGAGAGACCAGGGATCGAACTAAGCTTGTTATGTAGAGCCGTCGTGTCCTTGTTAGACGTGATGGATACCACGTTGAAGTTCAACGTGTTCGCCAGCACACCGTTGATCTTGTCACGCAAGTCTTGCCCCAACACCAGGATCAATCCTACCGTGAAGACGCCTACGAACAGGGCCAGCATGGTCGTTGTTGTGCGCCCTCTTTGGCGACCCAGATTGCGAAATGCCATCTTTGTCGTCGCCTTTGCTGGACGCGGCAAGAACATGATCACAAGTCCAAGCAGCGACACGACAAACAGTAGAATGCTGAATGTCTGAGAGAAACGGTACACCAGAGCCGCGATGCCGATACCAACGACGACAAGGGCAAGCAGCCATATGTTTAGGCGTTCCGGCACGGGCAACTTGCTAACGAGCAGGATGACCAGTACAAGGAACAAACTCAACAAGCCCAGGAAAATGAATGTTCCATAGACGGAAATCAATCCTAGGAAGACATTGTTGTTGAGTATGACAATCGCCAGCGCACAAAACAGAACTGAGAGCACGATCAGCAGACCTATTGTGAGAAGGACGCTGCCAGCACTTGTCCTATCTGGCATGTCGCGAATGACGTTCAACGGACGGATATTTGCCGCCTGTACGATAGGCAACAGACCGAAGATGAGCGCTGTTACCAGACCAATGAGCACACCACCCGCGATAGTCACGGGGTCGAGCACGAACGGAATATTTAGCCCAAAAGTTTGCTGTACAAGGTTACGGACTAGATAGCTCACGCCCGTTGCCGCGCCTGCACCGACCACTCCACCGATCAGGCCGAGTAGTCCCGCCTCCAGTCCGAACAGGAGGTAGAGGTCAAAGCGACGATAGCCCGTCGTCTTGAGCATGGCAATCTCGGTCTTGCGCCGTGAGAGCAGCACCTGCATGGTGTTCACGATACCAATACCACCAATCAGCAGCGCCAGCAAACCAGCGATCTCAAGGAAATTCTTGATGCTATCAATTGATGACTGCTGTTGTTTCAATGCGCTAGATGCCGTCTGCGCCGTCGATACTGGGAACTGATTCTGAATATCTTTTGCTGCCACATCCGCCTGAGCCGAATTGGTAGTCGAGACATCAATCGTGTCATACGTTACGGGAATCTTCGTATCAGCCGCCTTGTAGTCGTTAAGCGACACGAGCGCGACGCTTCCTGCCTGTGTTAGCACGCCTGTTTCGCTCACAATACCCACAATCTTGGCATGTATTGTGCGTCCAAGCGCCTGTTGTGATGCAATGTGAATGTCAAAGGTATCACCAATTTTTTTGTGATACTGATCAACAAAGGATTGCGTTACAATCACTTGATTGTTTTTGAGCAGGTCAGAAATCTTTCCATCCGTTGGCTTCGTGAACGTCGGAGGCGTGACCACTGGATAGGTTGTTTGATCCACAGCACGAACCGTAAAGCTTTGACGCGCCGAAGTGGAAAGAGTTGTTCGACCTGACGCGTTTATTACAGGTGTATAGTTCGTAATTTTCCCATCGGACTTGAGCTTACTGAAGTAGGACAGGTCATCTTGAGTAAAGGGCTGGTTCTGTGACGTTACCGACACGTCGCCGCCGTTCGCATCGCGCACATTACTGGTGAAGGCATTGTTGATCATAATGCCGACCAACTGTAGGGCAACAATCGCCATCACGCCAACGGCGACACAGAAGATCGCCAGGATCGTGCGCTGCCCACCACGCACTAACGAGCGCGTGGTGTAGTTGAAGTATATTGACGCTTTCATTATTGGGTGATTCTCCCGCTAGTGTCCTCAATGGCAGCGATCAAGCCGTCTACAATGCGGATGGCCCGGTCGGCATGCGAGGCAACCTCTGGATCATGTGTAGCAATGATAAATGTTTTGCCTGTGCGGGTTCGCAGATCGGCGATCAACTTGAGCACATTTTCGCCATTTTTGGCGTCCAGGTTTCCGGTCGGCTCGTCCGCGATTACAAACGCCGGATCGGTTGCCAGCGACCGCGCAATGGCGACTCGCTGCTGCTCACCACCCGAGAGCTGACTTGGGCGATGGGTCAAGCGGTGTGAGAGGCCCACAAGCGTCAACAATTCTTTTGCACGCGTGGAGGGCAGCCCTGGATGCTTCCCTACATAGAGTGGCACCTCGACATTTTCCTGCGCGGTAAGCGTTGGAATGAGGTTGTATGCCTGGAAAACCATGCCGATCTTGTTATTGCGCACCGATGCCAGGCGTCCCTCGTTCATACGCGTAATGTCTACACCATCAATCAAGACCTGCCCACTCGTAGGATTATCGAGACCCGCGATAATGCCGAGGAGTGTGCTTTTGCCAGAGCCAGATGGTCCCACAATGGAGATAAACTCGCTGTTCAAAATTTGGAAACTGATACCTTTAAGGATATCAATACGCTCACGACCAAGCGGCAGGCTCTTCGTAATGTCGCGCACATCCATCACAACCTTACGATTAGAATTTCCAGTGGACGCGGATGTGGACTCCGATGCCATGTCCTGTATGGTCTTTGTGTCGTCCATAAGTACAAAAACTCCTTCTTTTCTTCTCTACCTGTTCGTCTGAAAGAAAGTAACCGATTCGCCTTGATTGACATGTGTACGCGGTACCGTGCCCTTAGATGTTGGGCACAAAGGGGAGATACTCTTTATTGAGCAACTCTTGCGTTGTATTCACGTAGATTGTATAGACCTTTGAAAACTTCAAAAAATACCTGTACCTAGTTTAGCAAGTACACAGGTAGCTACGCAACAGAATGACGAAGGTTGTAAGTTCTACCCACCAGTCATCCTGGTCCCGCTACCTGTTAAAACGAAAGTTGTATCATCATATAAAATGAGAAGAAAATAGTAGTGTGTACCGTCATCAGTTCTTCCTGGTAGCTGTGAGATTACTATGCTGGTAGTTGAGTCCAGGTGTAGGGGTGGTTTATGCCTCGTTAGCATAATGCGCACTCGCCTTTGCATGCGAAGCAAGGTAAACCGATTGTAGGGGGTGAAGGTTCTGGCAGTAGAATAATCGTCTCGTTTGGCCTCTAAAGCCAATTGAAGGGAATGAGCATAGCTTTGTTTGCTGTGCTTATTCCCTCTTTGTCTCATACATGGCTGTTGAAAGTCGCTACTTTGAACAGAAGCACTACTTGGGAAGAGCAGTGCTAGATTGCTCTATTCCTGTGTCCCGTCTTGCCAGCAGTAGCTTATGAGCGAGTAGTATCAGTCTGTCCGTAATCCGTCGTTTCAGTCTCGGCAGGGGTCTCTGTCTGACCTATGTTCCCTGGTTTGGTGCCAGAACTGAAAGCTGCTTTGGTAGTTTTAACGTTTTCAGCAACTGTTTCGGGATTTTCCGGTCCAAAATGACCAGTATCGCCAACTCGCTGTTCTGGAGTCTCGCCAAGGCTATTTGTCAGACCTGCACCGGGTGATTTGCCGCCAGTATTCCTAGCTGCCTCGGCCGTCTCGTCGGTGGACTGTGTCTTGCCTGCATCGGCTGGTTCGAAGCCAGAACTCATCGTTAATTCTCCTTCTTGCTCAAGCCTCATTACCTCTACTAGTATGGTGTGTGCATTCAACTGAATACACAGAGATTCTACGTACAAGATTGAATGGAAGTTTCAAATGAATTGCATCGCTCATAGAAAAGACAACCAACTCTTGCAAAGCTCTTTTAGTGACGTGGCTTTGTCTCAACACCTGAAAACATGCAATGTGAATATTTCAGGTGTTGAGAGTAAGACAAAGCATATCATAAACCTTCCTTAACCTGGAGATAGATCGCATCGAGGCCAAGCTTATCTTCCTTGATAATGCCATCTATCCCACCATCTCCAACCTGCCCAATGGCTTGACCAGCGTCTTTTCGAGAGCCACCATAGCCCATTGCCACAAGTAAATCTACGACCAGACTCTCAAAGAATTTTGGGGAGTTATTTTTAATTCGTTCCAGCAGTTCTTGGGCGAGAGTTTGTCTCAGGTTTTGATAGCTTATCTCTAAGATTTCTTGTGGTGTTTGGCTGGTTTTTTCTACCATTTCTTGTGATGCAGAGGTAGTTTCGTTCGTTTTACCATCTTTATCATTGGTGGTTGTGTGGAATGCTAAAAATTCAGGGAATTGTCTCAAAAATTTCACATTGATAGAAAGAGGGTCATTCTTCAGTACCTTGATGCCTCGTTCAGTTATGCGAAATCTCGATCTTCCTGTGCTTGATAAAGTTGTCACCATAAAATAGCGTATTCTGCATGATTGGCTGTGGAGACATGTTCCACTTCCTCCCTATCCATACAATGTTTTTCTCCTGGTGAATTGTGAGATTATAATAACATAGAAAAGTCCTGATAGCTATTATAGCTGCCAGGACTTTGTATGAATTGCTTATGAATGTTATATAGGTTTATAATTGTTGAGTTTTCTTTGGGTGCGTTCAACAGCGAGAGACAAGGAAGGTACTGCTTGCTGAATAGCTTGTGAGACAATATTACACGGAGGCTCAAATAGCTCCACGATCAGGTGAGAGTCCTGTGTACGTCCATTTGATGGGCTTGGCTATGGTCCGATTGTAATAGGCAATAAAGGCGAGGATTTGGTCGCGTAAGTCATGTAGCGAGCGGAAATTCCCGCGTTTGAGCAATTTCCGCACCAGAATACTCAGCCAGATCTCGACCTGGTTCATCCAGGAAGCGTGCTTGGGCGTGTAATAAAACACCACCTGATGCGCTGGATCATGCAAAAACGCCGCGCCAATGTGCGCATTGGAGTAGCCTTGGGCCGCACTATTCGCACTCGCAGCACCACTTGTTGCTCACTGCGATGACGCCTGATGAGTTGCACCAACTCTTCTTGCTCTTTCTCACTCAGGATCACCTGGGTGGCTCGTTTGGGCACGTGGGTTTCTCTTCGCTTTTCCTCTTATCCTATCCACCGATGTTTAAGCCTCAATGGATTAGACAACCAGACTCAACAGATCATTCAGCCCGTGGATAATGATACACCCCCACAGAGACCCAGAACGTTTTAAGACAAAGCACATTATCCAGGCCAATACAAAGACGTAGAGGGCCGTATACGGGAAAGCAGAGAGAGGCTTGCCAATGCTGATCCAGTAAGGGAAATGCAGGCACACAAACACGAACGACGAGAGCAAGCTAGCCGACCAGAAACCTAGGAATTCGTTCAGCTTCTGGAACACCAGCCCTCTCAAGGGTATTTCTTCAATAAAGCCCACCAGCACAATCATATTCCATGTGCCAAAGCCTAAATGGAGATTGATCGGACTTCCTTGAAGATCGTGACGGTAGCCTAGTGCTAAAACAAACCAGAGGGTTCCCGCTGCAACCCAGAACACCCCCTTTCCAGGATTGGTGGTCAGTTTTAAATAAGTCAGCGGATTACATCGGTTCACATAGATGATGTAGAGGAAGGTTGGGATAATCCAAAAAATGACCGACCACATCGTGCTCAGAAAGGATTCCAGGTAGGGATTCGTGTTATGACGGGTTAGATAAGGCGTCATAACGAAATCATAGACAACATTAGATGCCAGCAAAAGAAGAATGTAGACAACGAGCCAGGTGATTTCCCAGCTTCTGGTTTTTGCAAGAAACATCTGTGATTCCTTCCTCTGGTTCTGCTCTTCTGCATCATGGCATCCTTGCCATCTAGGTTATCTCAACAAGTGAGTTGAGACAAGAGGAATAGGACAAATGTAAATAGTATGCTCCGTCAAGGGGATGAAATCCAGCTTTTTTCAAAGATGGAGCATACCCGATATCATGTAAATATGCTGCTACTATTAGGGATGTGCCATCATCCTCGTTAAAAGCTTGACTAACGCTCCGCTCTTTCTCGGCGACACCCTGAACATGCAACCATCTATTCCCTAAAGGTGATAGTAGTGTTGCTGCTTGTTCTGCTGCCCATTCGACAAGGTTTCTATCATCGTTTTGCATAGTATTCCCCCAATACTTTGATAATATGCAACGGTTATAGCCCTTTCCACAGGCTAATGAGTACACGCGCTTCGATGCCTTCTAAGCGTGCTATCTCATCTTCACCATCCATGCTACTAACCTTAATATGTACTTGGTCAAGGCTGATACCTAGTCCTTCTGCAATATTGCGCTGCATATTAGGTACACGCTTTTTCATGCGTGGTTGTTCACCACATTAGATGGTCACGTCTACTGTGCCTATTGTCAGGTGTTCCTTTTCTATGAGTCGTTTGCGTATTTCGGGTAGATACTCGATGGATTTTACATCTGTTTCTCCCTGATTGGGAAACCAGTCGTCAATATCACCTGTGTTTGTTGCTCCTGCTAATGCCATGACAATTGCATGAGCAACAACATCACCATCACTTCTTTTCGTGTTTGGTCCCTTAGAAAAGGTATCTGGCTGAAGGGGGCGATTTGTTCAGCCTCTCGCGCGAGATGGGACATGCGGATGTAAAGACGACGCAAGTATACTTGGAGGACTTTAAAAGTGAGAATGCGCGAGAACATCATAACGAGTTTTCGCCGCTTAATAGGTTCAAACTGAAGAGGTCTCGTAGAGGGAACGTTCCGAAAGGAAGGACGAAAAAATGACAGTATAACATATGAAACAGGGTTTTTATGTGTTATACTTTGCTCAGAAATAGGTAAAAAATCTAGCCATTGAGCGTGATAATTGCTCAGTGGCTATTTGTGCTGGTGTAGCTTCTAGTCTAATGTGAGCGATATGAGGGATACGGAGAGGGGGTTATTGTGTTAGAGGGCATGACATGCTATACTGCTCACGAATAATCGTGACACATCCTGCGTCCTTCAACAGGACGTTACCTTTTGCGCCCAATTGAGAAGACGGGCATAATGTATGAACACAGAGATGCACGTTTGGGCGTCTCTACTGTCTCTACGAAGGAACAGTAAGTGAGAGGAAACATTACTTATGCGTCGAGGAACACTTTCACTCCTCCTCTTCATTATCTTATTAGCAGTGGGCGCGTCGTATGTCGCCTTCTGGCCTAATCAAGCCTGGCATGGCATTTCTAACCCATTCACCATCAAGCAAGGACTCGACCTTCAGGGCGGCGTTCGTGTACTTCTGGTACCAGCCCACGGCCAGAATCCTTCACTGGATGATATCAACAACACACGCACTCAGATTGAGCAGCGCGTCAATGGGGGCCTGGGCGTCAGTGAGCCAGACATCCGTGTACAACAAACGAATGGAAAGTACGGTATCGCAGTCGAATTGCCTGGATTGACTGGTGGCAACCAGGATCAGGCAATAGCTACTCTACTTAAAACAGGCACCCTTGAATTTTGGGACACGGGCCAGACCAGCCTCCCGGAACAGTCTACCTTTGACCCTAAACAATTTGCTCAGAGCAGCCCAACGTTTCTCCAGACCAACCCTGGTGGTCAAGCAATCTTCAAGGGTAAAGACCTTGATCCTGCATCGCTCCAGGTTGAGCAGAACTCCCAAACTGGTGGAACTGGATATGTGATCGCTTTTGCAATGAGAGGCGATGCATCGGGAAAGCTCAGCACGTTTACTCGCGATCACACTGGTGATTATCTCACCGTTACATTGGACCGTGTAGTCATTTCATCGCCCCGCATCAACGGCCAGCTTCCTGGAAACGGTGTTATCGAGGGTCGGTTCTCACTCGATCAGGCCACACAACTCGTTAACGTGTTAAAATATGGTGCACTACCCGTTCCTCTAACCATTGAGAGTCAGTCAACCGTCGGTGCGACACTTGGTCAAGATGCGATTCTCAAGAGCGAAATTGCTGCCGTGATAGGATTGGGCATCGTTATGCTCTTCATGCTGCTGTACTACCGATTGCCAGGATTGCTGGCAAACATCGCGTTGATTCTCTACGCGCTCTTCACATTTGCCATCTTCAAGCTCATTGGCGTGACGCTTACGCTGGCAGGCATCGCAGGCTTTGTGCTCTCGATTGGTATGGCGGTTGATGCGAACGTGCTGATCTTCGAGCGTGTCAAGGAAGAGTTACGCTCAGGAAGATTGCTTGCGTCCGCTATCGATATTGGTTGGAAGCGTGCGTGGCCCTCTATCCGCGACTCGAATATCTCGACACTCCTCACTTGCGCTGTGCTGTACTTCTTTGGCAGCAACTTTGGAGCAACAGTCATCGTCGGCTTCGCAACGACTCTGTTCCTGGGTGTCGTAGTTAGCATGTTTACCGCCATCATCGTCACGCGCACTTTCCTGAACCTGCTCGTGCCGACAGGAGTAGTCAGTCACCCCGCACTGTTCGGGCTTCCCGCTGGCTCGATTGCCACGTCATCTATGGCGCGGCGGAACAGCACTGTGTAGAGGAGAATGTTGTGTTCAATCTTGTAAAATACCGTTACCTGTTTCTATTTATCTCGCTGCTAGTCATCATTCCTGGCACGCTTTCGCTGATCGTAAAGGGTCTTGATGTCGGCATTGACTTTCGTGGCGGTTCAGATGTTGAACTTCGTCCTCGGTCCACAGTTTCGGTTGCCCAGGTAGAAAAGTCGCTCAAGCCGCTCAACCTGGCAGACCTGACGGTCGTTACAGGCGATGTTGGAAGCAATCCCAGCATTGCAGGAAATAAAATTGTATGGGTTCGGCTGAATACGCAAGTCGACCAAAATGTACAGAATGTAATTTTTAACAGTTTCAACCATACAGGCATTGTTACCCAAAAGTACCCTGAAGCAAAGACAGTCATTAGAGATATTCCTGGTACGAAGCCGTACACGTTGATTACTATCACCAACTTTGCAACTGCACCGCGAAAGAGCGACATACAGGCGCTCTTTAGCAATTTGCCGAAAACAAGCGATCCGAGTAAAGGAGCGCCTACTGCTACCGCGACTCCAACCACAACGGCAACTCCTGCTGCAACTACTACCGCGACGGCAAAGAGTACGGCAACTCCTGCTGCAACTCCGACAACAAATAACCCAGCCAATATTCCGGTTAGCGTTGCAGACATCGCTCAAGGTAGCTCGACACAAACGTTTACTATACAGACCACTACCCGCGTTCAACAGACTGACCTGTCCAAATTGTATGCCGCTCTCTTGAATGATGGTGGTCCTTACGTAGCGTTAAATAGCATTTCGGAAGTAGGACCATCTGTTGCAAGCGATACAACGCGTAACTCTATTCTCGCAGTTCTTGCAGCATCTGTTTTGATCCTGCTCTACATCTCGTTCTCGTTCCGCAAGGTGGCAAAGCCGTGGCGCTATGGCGCTTGTGCAATCATCGCGCTGCTGCACGACGTGCTTGTGGTGCTGGGTATCTTCTCTATTCTGGGCTGGCTCTTCCACATCCAGGTCGATGCACTGTTCATCACCGCCCTGCTGACGGTCGTCGGGTTCTCGGTGCATGACACGATTGTGGTGTTCGACCGTATTCGCGAGAACATGCAGCGCCGCACCTCCGAGACGTTCGAGCAGGTGGTGAATGCCAGCCTCGTGCAGACGCTGGCACGTTCGCTCAACACCTCGCTTACCGTAATCTTCACGTTGACCGCACTTACCCTCTTCGGCGGTACGGGCAGCGTTCACAACTTTACGCTGGCCCTGCTCATCGGTATCGTTAGCGGTACCTACTCCTCCATCTTCAACGCCAGTATGCTACTGGTCATGTGGGAGAAGGGCGAGTTGGGCTTTGGTCGCTCTCGACGTGACGAGGGTCCCTCTGTCAGCAGACGCGAAGAACGCGAACTGGCTCGTGCACGCGGCTAACTAATAAAAGTCAGCAGGCAGGGCAACCACAAGGGATCGCCCCTACTATACCAGGCCATCTCGCGATAGCAAAATCGGGTATAGTAGGGGCGATCCCTTGTGGTTGCCCTGCCCGCTTGCCTTCACCATGTATCTTGTGGCAGACTACCAGGAGGAGGACAATCATGCTGACAGCAATTGACCATATCATCATCGGTGTACACGACCTGGAAGAGGCAGCGAGGATTTTTCGTGAGAAGTTGGGACTGGTCGCGAGTGGTGGTGGAGTACATGCAACAGGTGGCACCGCAAACCGTATCATCGTAATTGGCGATACCTATCTCGAACTAATTACTGTACACAATCCCGCCGAAGCGCAGCCGAGCATAGTAGAGCGACTGGCAAAAGGTGAGGGCTATTTGAACTTTGTGCTTTCCTCAAATGACATTCAGGCCAATAGTGATGCGATGGCGGCCCGAGGTATTTCTATCGTTGGTCCCAAGAGCGGCTCGCTCAAGTCGGCTGATGGGCGTTCTCGCGGCTGGTCACGTACCGATATCAAGCGGCCTGACCTGGCGCAGCACTACCCATTTATCATTCAGCACGACAGTACAGGCGAGGAGCGGCGCTCTCGTCTCGCAGGGTGGACAACACCACCAGAACATCCACTTGGCGTAACAAAGATACTGAGCACAACTATAGTGGTAGAGGACCTTGGTGAAGCAACACAACGCTTTGAACACATCTATGGCCTTCAGCCCTCCGAGCAGTATTCGGGTGAGGCCGACTCCTGGGATGCCATCCTTGCCGCCTTCCGTCTCGGCGAGAGCATGCAGAGCTTCGAGTTAGCCACTCCCATACCGACCTTTCTCGATCCAGCCGACGATGCCGAATACTTACCAGAGCCAGGAGCACTTACGAAATATCTTCAACAATTTGGAGAAAGCCTCTGCCGTATGACCCTGGCGGTAGAGAACCTCGCGGCATCTCGTCGCTACCTCGATGAGCACAACGTCACCTACACCTACAAAGAGCACCCGGATTACCCACGCCCCATACTCTGGATTGCCCCCGATCAGGCATGTGGAGCATCCATTGTGCTCCACGAATTCACACCAGATATGCCGGAAAGCAACCCATTAATCCCGTAGGGGCCCGATGTATCGCGCCCAGGGGTGGAGACGTGGGGAAAACGTTGCATATATACCACGTCTACTCCACCACCCCCGGGCGCAATAAATCGGGTCCCGACGAGATACGCCATACATAAAATGTCCTTAGCTCGATTGCGCGTACCGACCATTCTGTACAATAAGACGCAGTTTTCGCTTGAACACCTTCTCGAAGAGATCGGCCTTATCGTGAGCGTGTTCCAATTCGAGATCGAGATCGGCCAATGGACGCACCCACACGAGAATCGTCCAGGCGGTCTTGTTGCATAGTGAAGGCTCAACCGTCAGGCGGAGTACACGCGCATCGTGATTGTAGTCGAGGGCGTCGGCAATCCGCACCAGCGCGGCAAGCGCCGAGACGCGCTTACGGGCAGTTCGACTCAGGGCAGCAAACTCAGCGTGATCGTCACTGGGCAGTGCGCGGCGATGATAGCGAGCAATACAGGCTACTTCATGCCGCTCCTCATCAGTGAAGTCTGGCAGTTTTGTCTCTTTAATGAGCCGAAACGAGTGCTTATGGTGGCGGCGCGCCTCGATCATCATTCCTGTGTTATGAAGAAAAGCGGCCCGTTCAAGCATCTGCAATGCTTGCTGATCCAAATGATGTAGAGGAAGTGTTGCTTCAAACATCTGCACAGAGAGACGCGTTACCTGACGTGCGTGCGGCCAATCCTCTACATGAAGCCCACCACTCAGATACAACTCTTCTCTTGTCGGCTGAGTATTCTGCCACCAGCTTAATTCTTCAATTGAGTTTGTCATCATCTCTAAGTTCCACCTTCATACATCAGTATATCTCACTATGGCTTAAGCGTCTAACAGAGAGAGGAGTTCATGAAAGAAGTCGCGAGTCTGAAGTTGATCCCAATGCCGTCGAAAGGCCGCATACTGCTCTTCACGACGCTGTTGGATGTCGAGCAGCAGACGCTCCAGCCCCTTCCGCTCTGCTTGAGATGGCATAGCGCGGGGGTCAACAAGATAGGTAACAAGGTCCAGGTTCGCTATGAGATGTTTTCCAGCTTTCTGTTGCGCCTGCACAGCAAGAGCCTGCTTTCCATTTGTATTGCGCTCAGTACCGCTATTCTCATCATGCTGAAAATCAAGGCAGGAGCGCAGCAGAGCAATCATCACATCACCGTCATGCAGCGAGCCAAGTTCCTCTTGTATTTGTGTGACCTCCTCAACAAAGGCTTCGCATTCTTTCGGCAACGCATCCGCGAATATCTCTAAGGTATAACGAAGGCGTTTTGCCGCGATACGCAGGTTATGCAATTCATCTGTCCGTTGAGGATCGTGGGCATACTGTCCCCAACTCTCCATCTCTTCGAGACGCGTCCGAGCGATGATGCGTGCATTCTTGCCCGTCGATGCCTGTGCATCAATGCCTGTGATTGGCCTGGCCTTTGCCATGTCGCACCCCCTGTCTTGAAAGACACGCTTCAACCTGCTTCTTGAACGCACGCTCATCAAACTTTTTGAAAAAGGTCTCTAGTTTCCGTTGATGCCTCTGACGGTAGACGCGAAGACGGCTGACAAGCCATTCTATCCCAACTCGTTCTTCCTCCAACGCTGTCTCTCCTTGCGTTTGCAAGTTCTGTATCATCACATCCGTGTCGCGTGCATCTCCCAGGAGGTCGGCAATCTCTTTGATACGCTTATACACCTTCTTGAACTGCCGTGGATTGCAAATTGGTGCATATGCATCGAGCGTTGCGCGCAACCGACGTGAGGCAACGCGCATCTTATGCACCGCCTCGATATCATCATGCTTGAAAACGGCAGCGCGCCACTCTAATAGCTTTTCCGTACGCTCAAGCAGTAGACGACGAGCAGAGTGGGCAAAAGTTTCTTCCTGCACATCCCCCATCTCGTCTATCTCTGCATCGCTCTGGTTACTACTCACAGACTCAGAAAGTCCGCCTACGCGCTGTAGCCATTGTTCACCATAGCGTGCATAGGCAAGCAGGACACCCTCACGAATGCCATGAGGACTCACCGAAATTTCGTCCAGTTGCAAGCGTGTCATCATCGCAAGAATAATTAACGCTCCCGCAGGCAAAATACGCGCACGCCCCACCGGCTGCTGGTAACGCTGCGCAACCTCCTCTGCGGGCAAGGAGTGCAACAGCCCCTCACAACGAACGATATCCTCACGGGTCAAGCGCTGCGCCGACGCATCCAGGCCAAAGGCGTTACACGCAAGATTGAACAGCGAGGTCGCGCTTCCCCCCGTTACAATCAAAACAGGTGGGAAGCGCTTGATCTGCATTCCCTGAAAGTAGGTGGAAAGAAACGTCTGAGCCACACTCAACTCATCAGATGTTGGAGGATTTGAGGGAAGATAGCGATCTTGTAGCCAACCAGAGCCAACAGGCACTGAGGTGCGCCAGGTGATCTGCCCGCCCTTCGCGGTGATCACTTCTGTGCTTCCGCCGCCGAGGTCCATAACCCCAAGCTGAGCGGGCGCATGCGGGTCTCGACTGCGCTCATACGTCGCGCCCCAGAAGGTCAAAGTCGCCTCTACATTGCCATCAACGAGATGAACCTCTAACCCCGTCTCGCGCTGTACATCAGTTATAAAACCGCTGCTATTACTGGCCTGACGGATAGCCTCCGTTGCCACAACAAGAATAGGAGAGGCATCGTGCTGCTCAGCCAACGCCTTATACTTCTTCAACACTTCGAGAGTGGCATCGCGTTTCTCTGGCGAGATCGCCCCTGTCGCCGTAACGCTCTCCCCAATGCGCACCAACTCCACCTCATCCGCCAGAATATCCAGATCATCGCGTCCACTACGAGCAACGACTATATGAATCGTATTGCTCCCAATGTCGATAGCAGCACTCGTGGAAGAGAACTGATCTTGCATACGAGACTCCTGAATTAAAAAATGATATCTTTTGAAAATTGAGTCACTCATTCGACTCAATACCTGCCACGAACTAAAAAGCGCGTGAGCACAAAGTGTCCCAAAGCGAGTCAACTTACCGGGAAAATCGTCTCTATTATATCACGCTTTGCAGAGGCAAAAAGACTATTGACAAGTCGCAACATATACGGTAGTATTGTTCGTGCCCACAGTCGTGGAGCAACGAAGCCGAAGTGGTGAAATTGGTAGACACGCAACGTTCAGGGCGTTGTGCCTTAACTGGCATGGGGGTTCGAGTCCCCCCTTCGGCACCCCCTACCTGCTAGGATGATCCCTCAAGCCGCATCTAGAGCCACTTGAGGGATTTTTACTGCCTAGCTTATACCCCCTACTACAGCAACGGGTACAGCAACCGCTAAACATTCCTACTTAGAGTACGTCTTCACTGTCCTCAGAGTCCTCTACATCGTCAAAAAGACTCTCATCATCCCCGTCAGACTCTTGAGGGAAAGCTTGATTAAGCCTATCCATCGCGTCCTTTTGCATCATCGGCAAGACATGAGAATACGTATCCATTGTCATGCTAATTTTGCTATGGCCCAATATTTCCTGGACCACTTTCGGATGCACCCCTAAACTTAACAAAAGAGTTGCGGTACTATGTCTAAGGTCATGAAACCGCATATCTGGTAGACCTGCTTTTTTAAGTAGTACCTTGAAAGGTTCGAGGACACTAGAACCAGGGCTAAGGTGTCTACCTAAAGGTGTGCCGAATACATAATCATGATCTTCCCACAAGTCACCAGCTACGCGCCTCATCTCATCCTGACGTATACGATGTTGCTTGAGAGCATCTATAGCAAAACCCGCCAGTGCAATGCGCCGCCTACCGCTCTTCGTCTTAGGTTCTGCTTCCACATATGGCTTGCTATTCTTCTTACGCAACTTCGTAGGCACCCGACTAAGAATACGCCGCAATTGTAGCACACCCTTAGACAAATCTACGTCTTGCCATTTAAGACCCAACAACTCACCACGACGCATGCCAGTAGCTAAAGCGAGTATAAAAAGAGCTTCTTGCGGATGACCTTTAGCAGTTGCTAAAAACTTTTGTATCTGGTTCATATCAAGAGGTTTAGTTTCAGCACTCTGCTCATGAGGAGGAGAAACCAGATCACACACGTTACGCGCTATAAGTTCCTGCTTTACAGCATCATCGAGTGCTTTATGTAGCACCCCCTGAATAAGAGTAACAGTAGTAGCAGAAAGGCCCTCTTTCAGCTTTTTAGATTTAAGCGTCTGTATATGCTGAGGTCTGAGAGCCTGTAACTTGACCTTACCAAGTACAGGAATGATATGCAGGCGTACAACCTCTTCATACCGCTCATATGTGCGAGAGCGAACAACACCCTCGACGCCATGCTCTAGCCAATTTGTAAGATACTGACTTAGTAGCTGTTGAGGAGCAACTATCAAAGTCCCTTGCTGCTTTTCGCGTAAGGCCACATTCATCTTTTCACGTACTTCTTGTTTCTTCTTAGAATAGAAGTACTTTCTCTTACCACCCTCAAGCGTGATAGAACCAACATAGAGACCATCTACCTCACGACGATAGATAGAACCCTCACCATTTGCTTTCTTTGCCATAAGCCACCTCCTTACAAGCCAGCCTGTTCACGCTGTTCTAACCATTGCTGCAATGCAACGTATGAGACACGAACAGCACGACCGAACCGCAAAATGGGAAGCCCCTCCTTTTGTATCAAGTCATATACCTTGTTACGGCCTAAACCCATGCATTCCATAACTTGGGGAATAGTCAGCAACAAAGGTTGAACTACAATTCCATTAGGGATTTTTGATTGAACACTGACACTCAAGGCAACACCCCCTATCCGCTAGAAACCGCCAATAAAAATGAGGCCGATCTTTTCAGACCAACCCCATCTCGTATCATTCTGCATCGTCAACGTTGTCAGCTTCCCTATTTGTCCGACGCAGTTCACTACGCTGGTACGACCAGACGTTAATGACGCGCCGTGAAAGAGTGCGCTCGCCCGAACGAAGATCGGTCAACGAATCAACAAGAGCCGAACGCCGCCGCCGCTTGTACTCATCACGTTCAGTGGTAAATTCCTCTTGCTCAAACAACGCCCAGGAGGACCGTCTAGGAAGCTGATCGGTCCCCTCTTCTAGCGCATTGTCCTCCACTGGCAAGCCATTCTCCGCTTGTTCCATCGCCTCTTGCTCAAGATCAGCAAACAGACGCGCCCGAAGATCAGCAACCCGCTCAGGAAAGAAGTTGCGCGAGTAGCGGATACGACGCGCTAAGCTGACGACCTTTATCTTTTCCCGCCGCCGTTGCGTTGTCGTATTGCCTTGCTCATCGAGTCCCAAGACAACCATTTCACGATCACGCTCACGGACCCCCTTCTCACCAAGCGTCACCGCTTTGGTCAGGTACTTGGTCACGTACCCAATCACTTGCGGCCTCTTGATCGCCTGAATATCACCGATCTTTGACCCTTGACCCTCCTGCTCTTCCGTTGCTGGCTCGTAATGGGTTGCCGACATCCAGGCAGGTTGAATAATCTCTTTATAGGGGATGAAATCCACCCCATGCATCAGCAGATGCCAATGGAACCCGTTGTGCTCAAAGTCCGTATGCCGTTCCATCACCGCAAAGTACTCCACCGGATACGAGGGACGCACCCCAATCTTGTGCGGTCCTTTGCCCTTGGACCCACGCCGCAGGTAGCGCATGAAGACCGTTAACGCCCTTGCCGCTTCCTCAACCGTCTTGCCTGACTTGCTCAGGGTCAGGAACAACGTCGGGTCAGCCGCCTTGACCAGTTGTCGCCACATATCCACCTTACGAGGTCCACAGTACAAGCAATCCCACCGATTGCACCGCGCCCGGACCCATTCGCCTGTCTCTTGATTAATAAAGCGATGCCGCAGCGCCCAGGCATTGCGACAAATCAGCAGGGTATCTATCCCCTTGCGCTCGACCAGATCAGCTTGTACCTCCACATCAGGAAGCGGAAACCGCTCACTCATGCAACCCCCTTACACAAAGATGAACACCTCTTGACGTAAGCCACTCAAGTACCGTTCCATCACAGGCTGTACCTCCTCCCAGGACAAGCCACCGTTGCCAGTCCCAAGCTTGGGAAACGCCAGCGAGTGAATGAAGCGAGGAATATACTGCACTAACCTCTCCAAGCCAGCATCGATGTAGGAAAGCTGGGAAGGAGACCGCCAGGAGTCTTTTGTGGGGAAGCACACGATGATAGGCAGCGTTGACCAGCACACCCAGGGACGCCCTATTGCACACGCACCAGTCCGACACGCCTCTTGATACGCCACGAACATCGAAGGCCACCGCCGCTTAAACTCGAATGCCAACCCTTTGCCCATCACCCCCTCACAGTTGACCGGATTGACCAACACCTGTGCCGACGAGGTGAACAAGTCGCCTGAAACGTAGTGGAGTGGCATCACGTTCCCTTTCTACAACGCATGTGAGAAACGATCAGCCGCCGCATCAAGAATTGCCGCCATCTCTTCAAACCCGTTGCTTGAGGCAACACCCGACAACCACGATGCCTCATCATAGCCCGCTTGGTAGTTCTCAAGAGCTATCTGCTGCCCACCTTGATCTTGACCCAGGACCCGCATCACATGCTCGAAAGCAGCGTTCATCTTTTCCGCTTCCAGTTGCAACGTCATCCACCCGACAAAGCCGCTTACTATCAACTCGGTCATTTGTCGAATGTATTCATCATCAAACACGATGTTCATAGACCCCTCACTTTCGAGTACTTGACTGACTTACGCTTATTAGTGTCAAGGGAAAGGACACAGGGGTTAGTACGTCGTCGGCACCCCGAAGGGGACCCCGCCGCGCGTACTAACCCCTGCCCCCCACCACCAGAAAATGGGCGCAATACGACCAGGAGCCAGATTGCAGGGTGTCAACGAAGGCCGAACATTGCCCCTTCCCTCTGGGCCACCCAACCACCTCGACGCACCCACGCCTTTACGCCTTCACCAACCGGACCGCCCGACCAAGTGACTGCACATCGACTTTGTAGTAGCGCGGCTGATCGTCCTGGTCATAGCCAACCACGATAGAGACTTGTCCAGATGCATCAACACGCTCAACCTCTCCCTCTATCCATCCTCCAAACAGATCAGAACACCAGACCCGACTCCCAGGCCAGCAGCCCTGTGCCTGTTCAATCAACGCCTGACGCTGGGCGACGACCTGAGCTTGCTTGTGCTTCCATTCCTCATAAAATCCCATAGAACCCCCTTTGCCTTGCTGTTTGCCTCTCACTCGTGATACACTTTCTCCATGAAGCTTGTTTCTCTACAAGGAGACGATCTATGCAAGAGTGGCACTACTGTAGCCTACGCTGGACGAACGAGCATCTTTGCCTGCTCACCTACCACGACAACGGCGTCTTCTCAGAAGAAGTCCCTCTCGACCCTCTTATAGACAGCAACAACCCTGCTATTACTCTCAGACGATGGATCGCTTCTCTTGGCAGACAAGGATGGGAGTTGACAGGGATTCTCCGAGATGATGAAGGACAGGAGTGGGTCCTCAAACACCCTCTTGACTCCTAAATGACGGGTTGCTTTTAGCCAAGCGTCCCATGTTGAAGGCGCACCCATCCCTCTTGAGGCGTGAGGTTGTGATACAGACACAGAAAGTCGAACAGATCGCCGCCATGCCCCCAGGTATAGCAGTACCAACACTGGTCCTGCCCTGGAAACACCTGGAAGCTGGGACGCCGATCACCCCGATCATGATGGTGCTTGAACGGGCAGGTACCGACCCCTCGGCGATTGAGAACCACATAGCGACCGATCACCTCAACCACGTCTTGAGATCGACACCACGTCCGAAGAGGCCCACTTTCCCCCTGCTCAACCAAGGTCGTCACATGTGGACTCCCTTGCGACCCATTCTCCAGAACCGCCCAGGTAGCATCGGGCGGCCGCACCCGCTCGACATGCTCAACCACCCACTCACAGCAAGCCATGATCGTGTCAGCAACAGGAGCCAGCACCCCGTACGGCGACCAGTGCAGAAAGGGATACCAGCCCCTTGACCGCCGATGAATGCCTAATGGCACGCGAATAAGCGACCCGGACCCATCAAGAGCAAGCCGATCCTGTTTTGGGTAGAGCTCGACCCCAAACGCTTGCGCATATGGTAACAGCCAGGCACGAACGACAGACGCCGCAACTGGCTCGACCAAGTGCAGCCACAGATGCCCACCGCGCCGACTCGCCTCGACAATCGTCGGTATCCCTTGCTGTGCCAGTTCCCCCGCTAGCACACCAAGCCTGTCTAACCCATCCTCACTATCCGCATCAAACACCGCAAAGGAACAGTCTGCTTGCTCATCCAACAGATAGGTCCCAAGCGTCACCAACCCCACCAGATGAGCCGAGATCAAAGACAGCGTGAGCGGTTCAGCCACCCGCCAGTACCGACCATCGCGCTGTTGGAACGCATAGTGACCCCAATGATGCACAAACAGCGAGGCATACTCTGAAACAAGAGCCGCACTATCCACCTCGATACCTCCACATCTCCCCCTCTTCACCCGTGACAAGAAGCTCCTCGACCTCATCTGGCAGGTGATAACACGAACAATCATCATCACACAAAGGCGTAGAGCACCCGCCACAGTACATCCCGTGAAGGTCCTCTGAACCATGTAACACGACATTGAACGGATTGCCTTCATCATCACTGAACTGCTCATATCCTGGTGTCCCGTCGAGAACCGCTTGAACCACCTCCCAACCATAGCGATGCTTGGCACACGGCACACACCACATCTCGGCATCGTTAGCACACGCCACGACCCCAGGCCACAAACCATACCATCCAGCCATAAGCCCCCTCTCACAAGACCTTGCAGCACCCTCCCTAGAGGACCCGAACGCACATCCCCGTACACAACCCACACAGCGTCATATTCCCTCGATCATCCACGACCGTCAGGTAGTACCCATCAACCACCCCTCTCGGACGCTCAACCGCCATCATCCCATCTGCATCATTGCGCCCTCGGCTATGTCTGACAACCGCAGACACCCACTGACCAGCAAGAAACACCTCACATTCATCTCCCGACGCCAGATCAAGTCCCCCCTCACCAACCTCATAGCGCCCTGGATTGGGCGATGCCATGAGAATGCCTTCATACTTCAACATCTCCATCTCCTGCCTAGTCCTTGCCCTGAAACAGCTTGTAGGCGTCCAACTGGTCCAGGTAGTCCCGTTCACTGTTGTAGAGACCAGCCGCCAACTCATCGCCAATGTAGGCTTGTGGAAGCGGGTAGTCGCTCAAATCAGGCACCGCCGCATCAAGTGCGCTTCTCATGGCTTGCCATAAGCCCTGCACCCGTTGCCCATAGCTTGCCATTTGCCCCTCAAAGGCCGCTTTCAGGTCAGCATGCTCCTCTCTGAGTGCCTGTAAGTCCCCCTCAAACGGACTCATCACCTGCTGCCAGATCGCGCTCATGTCCTGCTCTAAGACGCGTTTGGTCTCTCGCACCCGATCAACCAGCGTCGTATCATAGTATTGCTCGACATAGGAACTGAGCACTCGTTGCAATTCGCCCGGGTACAACGCCTCTAATGCATCTAACTCAACGGCCCCCTCACCATAGCGTTCCTCGAAGCCCATGCGCCGTCGTTCGGTGTCCTTAATGGGCGTGCGAGGCAACTGGTAATAGCGCACCTGCTCTTGGGTCAGGATGACCGGAAACACCCGTACATCCACATTCAGACCAAGCGTACGCACAAAGTACTCAATCTTGCGCGACACCGCCACCGGCATGGACTGACCAGCCGGGTCGAAGTCCGACACATAAAAGATGCGCGTCGGCTTGCTCACTTCAGCAAGTCGCTGCACCACCGCCAACGAAGCGGTGATACTTAACTCTCCTAAGCCCGTTTGTAAGTTTGCCCCGTAGCGCTCACAGAACGGAAGCAGCACATCATTCATCGTGGATTTCTCACAGAAGACCTCGATGTGATACTCCTGCTCGGCCCCATAGCCACCGACCGAGTACGAAGGCAAATCCGGAAAATCAGGAAAGCGTGTATCCGAACGGTACAGGTTGGTATAGACCCGCACATCCGGTTGATACTGCTCATGATCGGCATACACCACCGTCTCCGGGTTGCGCCGATCATTGAAGGCCGCCGGGTCAACCAGCCGCAGGTAACGCGCCGCCTTGGATGCAAGGTTGAGGATATTCCAACACTCTTCTGTATTCTCGTATGGCTTGCCATTGGGCAAGGTGACAGGGGGTTTCTGACTAATAATCTGATAATGCACACGGCGAATATGGGCTTTCTGGTAGCCGAAGGAATGCCACAACGTCGCAAACCACTCTCCCAATGACCAATCACCAGGTGTGCCCGTATAAAATGGGTCATTCTGCGGAGCCAGCACAATCAGGTCCGTCACCTTGCGTCCCTCATCTCTGGCTAACTGCTTAATTTGCTCATAGTTCATCTGCTCATGATAGGTTGAACTCATCATCATCCTCTCTTCTTGATGAAAGAGGTATATCCAACACGGTTGACACCACGTTGAATATACCCTCACAGAACGGTTCTCTCCTCATGACTCTTGGCTTCCTCTAGTTCCACCACCGCATGTCTCACGACAATCTAGGCCAACATGTAAGAGACCAAAGCCAACCTACACCGATGGACGCACGCAAGAGCAAGAAGAGAGAACCACGAAACGCATAGAAAATGAGAACCTTTCACATACCCCCTGCCTTACTCAAAGACACCAAGCACTCTGTCACCTTGCTTAGCCTTTTTCCGTTTAGGAAGACCGCATAAAATGCCGCCACTGGTGTCGATCTGCAAACTGCACTGCTTGCCCCTCGGCAATCGCTTGTCGCACCGCCGCCGCCTCAGCACGCCCTAATCGCTTGCCGTGAGGAACCTCAACACGCAGGGCACCCGTTTCAGCATCAACTACGAGGCCGCAATCGGAGCCGGACGCACCCCAGGCAAAGGGGTGTTCGCGGATGCACCCCCTTGTGGTTGTGGTCGCTGTACCTGTTGTGGCGCGCCAACTTGAGATGGAGCACCACTATTCCCAGGAACTTGCTTGGGTGCCCCTTGCGGATTTCCCCACCGAGATGGCGGTACCCCTGCTTGCTGCCCCTGTTGGTGTGGTGGAGCTAAAGCCCGTTGTGGAGCACCCTGAGTCCGTTGCTGTGCCGCACTCTCTCCATTGCGGCGACGTGTCATATCCATATCAGCAACCGCCATTGCGGGAGACACCAAAGGCAGAATCGACCAGCCGATATAGGTCAGGACTGTCATGATCCCTTGCTGCATAGGAGGCGCATGCACGACCCAGGGAACACTGCCAGCCCACACCGCTGAAACCGCCTTGGCATAGTTGCACAGGATTTCAAAGAACTCGACCAGCAGGAAGATGGGAGCATACGCCCAGATCGGTTCCTTACTCATCATACGGTGCGTCAAACTGCGGCTCAGGTAAAAACCCAACAATCCGAAACCCGCCGACACCATCCACCACAAGATGTAGTGAATTGGGTCGCCAGCATCTAACGGTTCAAAGAAGGTGCGAACCGCATAGGCTGAGCCAATCGAGAAAGCCAGGGAGACAAGCCGGAGCACAATATGCTCAGACTCACGCACCCAGTTGCCTCGACTCTGGACAATGCCACGAAACACGCTCACTCATCACCCCTCTCAGGAAACTAGGCCGCAGCAGCAACCGCAGCAGGAATAGACGACTCAGGCACCTCAATTTGGGCAAAGCGACACACCAGCGTTAAGTAGCTGGCACTCTTGCCCTTCATACGCAGGACCTCTAGCCCTACGACCGTCATCGCTGGGGGCAACTCGGCTTCCAGTTGTTCGGCCTCCGCACGCAGTTCGTCAATCGAGCGCTTGTCTCGTCGCATCTGCTTTAAGGTCCCAAGTCGATCAAACCCATCAACCACCTGAACGTTGTACTTTTCGGTGGTGTGCAGATCGAACACCGCGAAGTTGACGGAGTAGCCTGCCTGTTCTGCGCCTGTCAGCCGATCAAATTCCTTGAACTCACCCACATTGCCGCTCAAGATCATCGCACGTAATAGCATCTTGCCCTCCTTGGAGCATCAAAAAAGACCTCGACAACTGAGGTCACATCACCCAACCGCCTACTAGCTCTGTCATACGTTCCCAATACTACAAATCACTCCTCAACAACCTACAAGCCGCCACGAGATCGAGTCGCCGAGTAGCCCCGACGACGATGAGGTACCCCCAACCACCAGGATCGACGCCACTACTAGCACGCCGGATTCGAGTGATCTGGACCACGCACAATCTCGCCGCCGTACTTCTCTTGAAACCCATTCGCCACTAGCATTGCGTCTTGTTCACTATATGCCAAGTTGTAACTCACTAAATCGTCAGTCTCACCGCGCCACACCCAGACATTCCAATGAACACGACGCCAATTGTACTGAACCTCAATCCGCACCGCTTCATTTTGTTCCACACCCTCACCTCCAATGGCTTTGCCATTCAACACATTTACTGATGAAGCACTGTTCCAACCACCAAGACCAGGGCCGTGATCGACGCACCGACAAAGAACCACATCACGACCCGACCAAAGCAAGAGCGTACCGCCAACAACCCAAGCACTGACGCGACAACGACGAGTACAGTAGGAACCACCAAGGACCCCGACGCAACTAGTCTCTCCACAGACCCCCCTTTCTCATGTGCTTACTCTGCACGTTCACCACACAGGTACGCATTGACCCACACGCGATGACGCAACTGCTCCAACTCCAACCAGCGTTGCCGCTCCCGCCAGGAATAGTCATAGCGAGCATGGCACGAGGGACACAGAGCCGCAAGTCTCGCATCAGGGTTCCAGGGGTCATGGTCCAGGTGCGCCGCCGCCAGGTACACCGTGTAGACGACCCCTGTACGCTCAGAAACGGCAAGCGTTCCATGAGCCACCCCGCAATGCTCACAACACCATCCCGCGTGTTGCTTGCACGCCCATGCCAAGTCATCCCAATTGGCAGGATAGAGCCAACGATGTTTCATGGTGCCAACCACCCCTCACGTTGCCTCACTGCTGCTTTCCTGCTCACCACGATCTTGCCACCACAACTTCAACTCGCCCCCACATCCAGGACAGGAATACAAGAGCATCGAGTCAACAGCAGGACGCCCATCTCGATACTCCACAACCACTGCATTGCCCCACTCAAAGCGACCCAGGACCCGCGCCAAGAGAGGATACCCACAGCGATGATGCACGAGCCGCCCGTCTGCTTGTTGTACTGACACGTACCACCCCCTTGACAACACATCGCCCCCAGGAGATACAATTTCTGACTGAGGGCTAGTAAGTGCTCACACGCGCTCTGTGTTCTCATTCCCTAGCCCACTCTGGCAGGAGCGGGCTAGGAACCCTAGAGGAAATGGAAATGGACAGGCACCCCATGAGCACTGAGCCACCAGAGGTAAAAAAGCACAACGACGACAAGACTCAGCAGGAAGGTGAAAACTCTTGAGCAACCCATAACACGTCTCCTTTTAATAGCTTGCTGTATTGCCCTGGCTAGCGGAGAATGCTTGCCAGCAGGGGCGACAACGATTGCCATAAAACACGAAATGATGGTTCTTATGCAGTTCTACACCGCAGTCGGCACAACGGACCATCCTAGACAAGTGGTACTCATGCGAGTACAGGTTAGGAACCTTTCGATGACGCCTCCCATACATATCATTCCTCCTTTGCTATGCAGCAGCACTTTGCCACTCCATCGACTCATCGACTCCCGCCGACGCCAGCGCTGCATCAGCCATACCCACAAGCTGAGCAAAGAGCACCACGGCCTCCCGAATACAAACACGCGCCGCCTCATCCCGCAGAACTTCTCCAAGCTCACGTAACCGTTGCCAATCCGTTGCCTTGTGCCTGTGGAAAGATGACCCAGGAGCACCATGTACCAGCAGTGATCGTACCTCGTACAGATGGGCCATCACCCGTCGATGGACTTCTGGTTGTACCTGAATGACCGCGAGAAATCGCCGAGTCGTCGGCGGCAAAGTAGCCATAGCCTTACTCCCTTTTGCGAACAAACATCAACTCACACCATCACTGAACCTTGACCATCAAGGCTCACGTCTAGCAACCGCCCGGTGGGACAATTGCCAGCCGCCAACCTGACGATTTGAACCAACAGCAAAGCCATGAACGAACATGGTTACTACATGATCGTTTTCCATCAGGAAGAAGAAAGAGAACCACCTCGACGTATCCACCCCGTGAGTACCGAACAATGCTGTTACACCACCACCTCAAACGTGTTTCCTCACACATGCCCACAGCACCACCCGTCTCTCTGGCTTGGGTTGGTATGAACCCAATTCATCACCAGATATCTGCATGATGCGTACATCATGCGGCACGCTGCCCGGCCTCATACCTGTTTCTTTAGGGCTGTTCTTGCTTAGCGATAACTCCGCGTGCCTTGTATTCAGTTGTTCATGTTCTGTAAATAGGATACTTTGATTGCTGGGACGCCTAAACCTCACCAAAGGACGTTTTAGGACGTTTTGTGATATACTAAAAGCGTCCTATTTGAGGGGTAATTGGAGGCACACATGGCGAATGAGCGGCTAAAAAACGCAATGGTAACGGCACATATTGACGTAGATGCAATCGTAAGAGTGACAGATGTTGACCCTAAAACAGTTCAGCGGTGGATAAGCGGACGCATACCGCACGCACGTCATCGCTCAAAAATTGCAAAATTGCTGAAAGAACGAGAGGATTTTCTTTGGTCTGATGACGAGCTTTCAGCCACGAATGCTATTGCTCAAACATCTGAAATTGTTGGAGCTTACGCACATAGAGCCGATGTACCAGCTAGCTTATGGTGGCAACTTTTTACACAATCTCAGAAGCAAATTGACCTACTAGGCTACGCGATGCTGTTTCTACCTGAACAACACCCAAACCTAATCACTTTGTTGAAAGAGAAAGCTAAAGCCTCTTGCAAGGTGAGAATTGCTATAGCAGACCCAACGTCTATAGATGTACAGAGGCGCGACGAGGAGGAGCAACTAGGAGGGACATTACCTGCACGTATTCAGACAACCCTCTTCCATTTTCGTGAACTTCATAACTGTGCTAATATCGAAATACGCTATCACACCACGCCCATGTATAATTCAGTCTTCCGTTTCGACGACCGTATGTTTGTTACACCACACCTGTATAGTCTGCACGGTTCAAAAGCCCCACTACTTCACTTAAGACGTTTAGGACCACACGGCATCTTTGAGAACTTTGCAACACATTTTGAGACCTTATGGGCGACAACAACACCTGTACAGCATATTCCTGCACATAGCACCAATGCCGCAAGTGTACAAGTGTAGAGAGTTAAGAGAAGAACATATGACACGAGTCGATCACCTCAACGACCCCCAGGCACCGCGAGCAAACTCTATAATTCCAGCGGCTTCCGCCATCGTCAAAGATGATGAGGGAAAAATACTACTACATAGACGTAGCGACAGTAATACATGGTCAATCCCAGGAGGAGCAATGGAAATAGGGGAAAGCATCAGCGAAACTGTTATCCGAGAAGTAGAAGAGGAAACAGGGCTAAGGGTCAAGCCAGAATATATAATAGGCGTCTACTCGGACCCTAAGCATGTCATAGAATACTCAGACGGAGAGATAAGACAAGAATTTTCTCTTTGCTTTGCATGTAAAATTGTTGGGGGAAAGTTGCAAGTAAGCGAGGAGTCTTTTGAGGTAGTCTTTTTCGACCCTAAAGAAGTCGAGCAGGTAAATATGCATGAGTCAATAAGGCTACGCATCAAGCATTACATGGAACATACAAAACAGGCTGTTATTGCTTAGTCTCTAATAGCAAGCCAAACAATAAGAGAGTAGAGCACAACTTTAGTCATTCAATTCTCTGGTTTTAATCCAATCATCTAAATCCTTTTTAGTTTTAAGCTTATCCATTATTTGGATTATGCGAGCTAAGAAATTGCCAGTAATATCTCGGAGTTCCTCCAAATCAGTATTAAGCATAGCACTACGGCCACCATGAGATAAGCTACTTCGGTGGTTATAGAGGTTTGTAACCCTACCCTGCATGGATATTCTACCTACTTGTGTAGTTTCTAAAACAATAGCCACTCCACGAGCTACTGCTTGAGTAATTTTTTCTGTTGCTCTTGTTGTCAGGAATGTTTCCAGACACGTCATCAAGTTAAGGAACTGATTTTCCTTAATAATTTGCGTTTGTGCATTTGAAAACCAGCGAATACCGCGAAGTAGCGTTTCATGAAAACTGCCTTCTTCTACCTCTTGTTTTAAGATATTTGCTACCTTGAAAATACCTATCTCTTCCATTCTGCTAATAGTCTTCTGTTCTAATATAAAGGGAGCTAGCGGCCCTATAGTCTTGTTACGTAGAAAAAGACGCTCCCCATCTTGTGAAAGGGCAGGTATAGTTTGTATATATCTGAAAACCTCATTTAGAAATCCAATAGTAACTCTCAAATGATCTTGTCCCATCATATGAATAGCAAAGCGTAATAACTCAAGCACACGTTGACACTCTTCTATGGCTCGCTCTACGGCTCGGTCGGCATCTGCCGTGCAGTAGTATTCAGCGCATACGTTATTTTGTAAGTCATGAAGCCATTGTCGAAGAAGCTGTTTGTTGACTACCACCTTCTCCACTTGCTTTTCTATATTTTCAAAGACTTCTTTTGTTATATTAAACAGCGTAATATCTCCAATTTCAAGCTTATCAGTTCTTAACTGAATATTCGCCAATGGAATATAGACAATGTGCTTTTGAGAGTAGTTTTCAACTTCATTAACAAGCTCTGTAAAGTATTTCTGTGCTCTACTGTTTTTCTTTTTGTTACCTTCCTTATATGTACGAAGAAGTATTTTTCTGATAGACCTTTCTATATACTCCTCTGTAAATTTCTTACCCCATCCCTCATCCTCTAGTAGCGGCTTCAGTAGTTTTTTTTCATATTTGTCGACGTCTATAATGTAGACCTTTTCAGATACAAAGCTCTTTGTACGAATGTTAGGATAATCAAATGGAGAAGGAATATCATCAGCTTCAGCAATGACAGTACTTACAAGTAGGTCTGAGTATCTTCTTATCGCCTTTACATCCATCTTCACTTCTATTTTCTATCTTAGCAGGTTTCCCAACGCCCAACTATAGCAAGCCATGCTTACGAAGGCGGCGACTTGTACGAGCAACAGCCAAAGACAAATACGGTACAGATTGACGAATAGACTGAGCTACAATATCTGTATCACCATAGCGACGGTAAATATCTGCAACACGCTCTTTTAATGAGACACATGTACCTGTAGAACTTGTAGTCATATCACAATACGTGAGAGCATCAGCAGTAGCAGACCGTTCACGAGCAAACTCGTCAAGAGCAGTATCAAGCCCTCGCAAACATGCCTCAAAACGCGACTCAGAATGATAAGCAACAAGAGAGGCTAACCGCTCATATCCTAAAGAGCGTAGATAACAAGCCCCATCCAAAGGATGAAATCCAGTCTTTTTAAGAGATGGAGCATACCCTATATCATGCAGATATGCCGCAGCAATTAAATATGGACGATCATCCTCTTTAAGCACTTGGCTAACCCAACGCGCTCTTTCAACAACCCTCTGAACATGGAGCCAACGATTGCCTAACGGAGCAAGTAAAGATGCTGCACAATCAGCAGCCCAATCAACTAAGCTAATATCTACTTTCATTTAACACCCCCACGCCATACTACCACACCAAGCTAAATATTAGTCAAATGCTATACACGACCTTGACTATCAGGCTGACTTTCAAACATTTTACGTAGCAGTATGCGTACCTTTTCTATCTCCAATGCTTGTTGACCTAGGTACTGCAACATATTCTCTTGAACTTCTTCCCTAGTCTCACCTTGAAAGGTTTCGGATACTCGTTCTTTCAATGTGATGCTAGAAATCCAAAAGTTACCCTTATGAGCCGGACCCTCGATTTGATAAATCGCATCATCTTGGTTATCATGTTGCGTCATATATTTTTTGCCTCTCACTCAGAAATTTTAAGAGATTGTATCTTAGACCGCAGCTAATGACAAGCCATCATTCATCAAACAGCAAAAATACTACAGCAACGACTACAGCAACCCCCACAAATAAGTATATGAATTAACCAACATCAATAAACAAATCGAGGGAGTTTTAAGCACGAAAAGGATCAGGAAGGACACCGATAAACAAGCCTTTTCGTCTCCCCCCTTCGGCACCCCCTACCTGGTAGGATGATGTCTCAAGCCGCATCTAGAGCCGCTTGAGACATTTTCATTTGCTTTAAGCAAGGCGATATGTAGCAACGATGTAGCAACGCTAACTTAATCTTAGAAAAATGGGCAAGACTTGTGGTTATGTGAAGGATGAAGAAATTCATGTTTGAGTCAATTTGTATTAGACATCGACAACCTCTTTACAATGAGGATTTAGATATCTGTTTCTTAGTAGAAGCCATGGCAGTATGTCAAGTTGTGTGTAAAATTGACGAGTCTGGTTGAGCTTGAGATGCGGGTGGCATCGTGAGCTTGTTGAACTTGAGAGCGCGAATGACTGCATAGAACAACAGCAAACAACTCTCCTCATTGCGAAAGGCCGCTGCCATTGTATGCGATCGGCGTTTGACCTCGCCGAAAAGCCGCTCCATGACATTGTTGGTGCGAATCGTCGCGCCACGTGCTCCTTTGGAAAAGCATAAAAGGTCAAACACGCCTCCAGGTCACGCTGCAAGCACTCGATAGCCGAGGGATAGATCTGCTGATATTTCTCAATGAAGGCTGCCACCGCTTGATCGGCGGCTTGACGATCCTTCTGGTAGAACAAGGCGCGTAACTCCGGTTTGATCTGCTCCTGCTGTTTGTTTGGGATGTAGCTGAGCACATTGTCCATTTTATGCATCACACAGCGTTGTCTGGGCGTCGTCCCAAATTTGGCTGTGATGGCAGTGAGCATGGCCTGGTTGCCATCGCTGACCCATAAGCCGATCTCTTTGACCCCTCGTGCTTTGAGATCATCGAAGAGATCTTTCCAGGCTTGCTCGTTCTCACGATCGCCGACGCGAAAGGCGAGTACGTCTCGTTCACCGCTCTGGGCAATACCCACGACCGCTAAGACGGGCATCTTACACCCCTGAGCGTTGTAGATCACCGTGAAATAGGTCCCATCGGCAAATGCGTACGCATAGCGCTCTTCCAACTGACGGTGTTTCCACTCTTGATACTCGCTCTCAAGGGTGTGGAAGACGCGAGAGACCGTCGATGCGCTGGCTTCGAGCCAGTCAGCGTCTCGACCACCTGGCCTACTTTTGCCATGCTCACTCCATCCACATACATTTGCCCAATGGCCGTGTCCAATTCGTCGCGGCGACGATGATAGCGTTCAAACAACTGGGTACGATGGCCGCCACGCGTTCGCGGAACGGGCAGATCCTCGATCTGACCCATGCTCGTTTCCAGATCGCGTGTGTAGTGTCCATTGCGCTGATCGCGGCGCTCTTTGCTGCATTCATAAGGCAGGGCCCCGATAAAGGCGCTGACTTCCTCCTCTCACACGCTGATGAGCGCTACACGCACCGCTTGACGCAGCCGCTCTTGCAGCATCTTCTCAAACCCCTCTTGACTTCCCATCATCGTTTCGATATCGTTGTGGGTGTGAGCCATTGGTATCCTCCTGGTGATTTGAACTGATAACTTTCTACCAGTTCAGGTTACCAGACTCTGATTTCCCACACAATTCAGTATACTGCCGCCAGATACCTTAGACCAAATTATTGATGGTAAGCGATGCCTGGTTACGACGCGTGGTTCACAATAAAGTCATTGATAAGTATCGGCAAGCTGCTCATTTCATTACCATCCCTTTGGAACAAGTCTTGGAAACAGGAGAGGACGAACTGACACCTGAAGAGCACGTGATACAACAAGAACGCTATGAAGTATTGCGCCAAACCGTTAAGCAACTGCCGCCTATGCAGCAGCAAATCATTCGGCTACGTTTTGGTAATGGATTGCGTCTCACCGAAATTGCACATATGCTCAACAAGTCAGAAGGAACGGTGCGTAAAGACCTTTCTCGCATACTGCATCATTTGCGTAGCATCTATGAGCAAAAAGAAAAGGAAGAGATGAGATGAATCCTTTCGATGACCTAACTCCTGAAGAGTTAATGCCTGATAATAAAAACCTTATTGCAGACCTCAATCGGCTCTACAGTACCTCTATTCCTGTTTCTCCTGCAGAGCAGACGCGGATTATTGCTCAAGCGCGAGAGCGTGTGCTTCACAGCGATCAAACTGCACCAGAGAAGAACACAACGACACGTATTTCTACATCTGGGACTACAGCAGGAACAAGGCATCGCAAGTCACACATTTTAGATATTGTCAATGCGATTGCTGCTGCTCTCGTTGTTGGTACGATCATTGGTACGTCATTCCTTCTTTTTAGTCATCACCCTACTTCTTCTGGTGGAACTGGTTCCGTCTCGAATACAACTACTACTCAGCAGAACTGCCTTCTTAACGTTGATGAGGGACTTAACTATGTATGCTTGCATCATTTATATCAGAATGTCCATCGATCTAAAAACATAGGGACATTGAATGTGACGGTCGAGCAAGCCTATGCTGACTCTAATAGAGTTGCGCTTGGATATACAGCCCGAGAAGGGAAAAGCAATACTACGCAAACCATTCAACTTGCGATGACCTTAACCACTCAGCAGGGTTTATCCTTTGTGAATACCGTTGGAACCAGTACTGTTGTTGGCAGTAGAGGAGTTGTTTTGTTTTATCCTTCTCAAGGGTTAGGCAATCTGAAAATATTCGATTTACAGTTAAAAGTAAACCGTCTAAATGATCCTACCTCTGCTATTCTCGATTTCCCCGTTTCTCTCCATTCTGAGCAACGTGTACTCGATTTGCATCAAAGCGTAACTGCAAATGGAGTAAGCATGACTCTTGAAAGAGGGACTGTTTCATTAAGCCAGACAGACTTTTTCTTTGTATTTGCTCAAGATTTACAAGCATCTCACTTACAAATTGGCCCACCGACGCTCTCTTTCAATGGCAACCATTGTGGAGCAGCAGATGGAAGTGGAAATTCGAGAACGTATAATCTCAAGTTTTACTGTCCACTCTTTAATGAGCATGGAAAATGGATGATACATATCGCTGCATTTGGTGCGCCAGGTAAAATGCCTGATCCCTGGGTTTTCAATTTTGATGTATCATAGTAGGGATAACATTATGGCAAATTTTAAGTTTAAAAGAAGAAAAGGTCATTTTGCACCTGTTTACTAGAGAAAATAGCAACAGCCAACATTTCGAGAAAGAGGAAAACATGAAACTACAAAGAATGGCGTTAGTTGCTATCGCGATCCTTTTACTTGTTAGTTGCGGTACAAATGAAAGTTCTGCTCAGCCGACCAGACCCTCGCTCAAAGCTACAGTTCTACACGTCATACGACCTGCTGGTAACTTCCCTGCTTTTGATCGCACGATAAAAGATGCTATGGCAGTGCAACATCTTTATGAGGCTGCATATGCACTTCCTGTTCCTACACCAGGAGGAACAGTAAATTGTCCAATGGACGATGGTACAGTATATAATTTGGATTTCCTACATGGCACAACATTCTTGGAAAAAATGATACTGCGAGCAACTGGATGCCAGACTTTGCAGATGGGCAATAACACGTCTAACGTACGCTACACAAACGAGGCATTCAGGTCATTATTCATTAAAACTGTTGAAATTCCATCACTCATCCCAAGATGAAGCCCTTAGTAGAGAGCGAGAGATGAAAGAATATACTATTATCTTTGCAAACAGGAAGCCGTATTTACCCTCTGACATCCATTCATAAATCAAATAGATTTTCTGTGGACACGTTCTCTAGGCTGCATGAGCGAGAACAAGTCTGTTCATGTTAGTAAGCCTACAGTGCTGATTGTCAGAATTATAGTGAATGCCAGTTTCCCCTCTTTACTAGTTCCGCGCCTTCATGGATGCCATACCGAATATTGTGTAACGATGTACAGCGAGAAAGCACTAAACCCAGTCCAAACCTGGATTCAGGGCTTTCCTACTATGTGCCGTTACACAACATTCGGGTTCTTCCGCACTTTCCGTGCTGAGTTTGCAACCCGTCTTCGTAGAAAATGAAGGAGGGAAATGTTTTTTTCAACAAATCATCTGCGAGGTGCTTCTTCTAAAATATGTTTCAGTTCACATTCGCTGGTTTTGAGATCCTGCATCTTGCGAGCAGTGAGAACCTGCTGACGATTACGGCTCGTGCGCTCACGCTAACATCGGCTTGCCCATCCTGTTACCAAACCTCAACCATGTTCATAGTTATTACACCCGTTCACCCCAGGACCTGCCGATCAGTGGTCGAAGGGTCCAACTCGTGTTACGGGTGCGCCGTTTTCGCTGCCCCAATCCGCAGTGCTCCCGTCAAACGTTTGCCGAGCGTTTGCCTCATGTACCGGTTGCGGCACGGCAAACGAGCCGATTGGGAGCGATATTGGAGAGTATCGCAGTCGCTCTGAGTGGCCAAGCAGGCTCACGGCTAACTGATCAATTAGCGATGCCGGTGAGTGCCGATGCGCTTCTGAGGCGAGCCAAAAAGAAGGCCCCGATGCCACCAACTCCCCGAGTCCTCGGCGTGGATGATTTCGCCTTTCGGCGAGGGCACACGTATGGAACAATGCTCATCGATTTAGAGACGCACCAGCCAGTCGATTTGCTGGAAGATAGTGCAGGACCCAGTGATAGATCGTGGTGTGATCGATGTGCAGACCTCGCTCCCGCATCATCTCTTCAAGATCTCGGTAGCTGAGCGAATACCGAAGATACCAACGGACGCAGAGCAAAATGATCTCGGCTTCGTAATGACGCCATTTGAACGGGGTAGAATGGTCCATGAAGCACGTTCCTCTCAATCAACCGAATATGCCCCAGTTTACAGGATCGACCTCATTTTTGCAACACAACCCTTGGGTGTTTCTTTTTGTCTACTCATAAGGTATACTTGTCGCTATGGTGTTGATGTTTCGTGAGAGGTGACTTTTTATGGCAACGCAAGAAGAGCGAATAACAACTGTAGAATTCGACCTAAAACAATTCAAGACCGAAACCGTTAAAGTATATCAAGATATGGCCTTTGAGATGACAATGGTCAAGGGTCTGACGGAAGACGCTATCAAGCGGCTAGCCATGCTAAATAGCACAATGGAGAAACGCTTTGATGCAACGAATGAACGCCTCAGCCGACTAGAAACGACTCTTGATGAACATACAAGACTACTAGGTGAGCATACAGTGAGGTTTGACCGTGTAGAAACGTTGCTTACCGAAATCCTTGAACGCTTGCCCAAATCTTAGTCAAGCACATGAACACACAGGGAATAATACAGCACTCTCGGCTTGTGTTGGGGAACATAGAAGAGCGTGCTTTTACTTTGCCACACGTCGCTTGGATCACTACTATGAAGCAACGAATGTAGCAACACCAACGAACTATAGCAAAAATAGATAGATAAGAGCGAACGATAAGCGGGAAACTAAGCACGTAGAGGAAGAAAACGAACGGTTATGAACGTATGTGCTATAATCCCCCCTTCGGCACCAATTGTATGGTGCACAACGTCTCTTGCTCCCATTCCCATTTCTTTGCAGCCAATGCAAGGTTATGCTTCCATTTTTTACTGCAGTTTTTTGCTTCCACTTTCTGGACAATAAAAAGACTCCCGCGTTTTAGCTCCTTTACGCTCCATTCCCAACTCTTGGATCACTTCATGCTACGCGGAAGAGTGCCTCTAGTTCTTTGATGGAACTTGGTCCCCGATATGTTGAACATTTGTTGTATAGCGTATAGTGAATCATTAATGTAAACTAAAGGCATAAAAGTTTCAACAATCTGAAGTCCTTAACCGAGCATCTTCGCAGTAATGCTGGAGCTTCGAGATGGCAGAGAACTCCGGTGCAAGTGCTTCCGGGATACCTGAAGAGCTGATCGATGCTATACGCTCGAAAGAATGTATCCTTCTGGCTGGTCCTGGCTTATCTCATTATGCCTGCACTGACCTCGGTGGTTCCCCCCCACGTCGCTGGAAAGATACATTGGAGGAACTGATTAGCCTATGCAAGAAGAACGGAGACATCAATCGGGATCAAAAAAAACTAGGATGGCAAACTTGATCTGAAGAAACGTTGTTCCAATGAGGCAAGATACGCTTGTGGATTGCGACGGAAGCGGAGCTGATTTCGACGACCCTCGTGGCGATAATTGAGCGTTTGA